>Ga0153956_1000352_pt1 | contig 55130 bp, 45 predicted proteins | sample TSFL040MetaG_FD_104704 | JGI IMG/M metagenome (GOLD analysis project Ga0153956, IMG submission 104704) | Attine ant fungus gardens microbial communities from Florida, USA - TSFL040 MetaG | ecosystem: Host-associated > Fungi > Mycelium > Unclassified | place: USA: Florida, Wekiwa Springs...
GCATCAGGGTCGGCGGACTCGGCGAAGGTCAGCTCGAAATATTTTCCCTGACGTATGTCATCGATACCGGTAAATCCCAACTGTTCGGCCGCATGATGTATCGCCTTTCCCTGCGGATCGAGAACGCTTGACTTGAGAGTGACGTAAACCTTTGCTTTCATTTACTGCTCCAAAATAAAACTTAAATTGTTACGCAAAACGAGCCGAAACTCAATATGCATTATCCGTTTTCGTTTTACGTTATTAACCATTTGCCATATCACTGCGATCGATTCCACCTGACAGCCACAACACAATATCTTGTATCCGATGCAAAATATTTAAACTTTTTGTCCTATGGTATGCTCAAACACAATGCCCTTTTGCATAAAACAATGAGAACTTTGCTCATAATTGTTCGATACCGGACGTTGATCGAACTTACGATCTACATATTTCGTTAAAAAAATGATGCCAAAGCTATGCAAATTCTTGTTTTTACCTACGTCCTATGCTAGATTGCACGTTAATTTAGTAAGTAATTCACTAGCAATTCGTGTTCATATAAACCTAAGGAGAACTCTATAAAGCTATGCAAAATATGTCTGGCGGCAAATCCGCCCTTGGTCTCGATGCGAATGTCGCCTCCCTGCTATGTTATCTTCCGATCTGCGGAATCAGCCTCATCATGAGCATTATCGTACTAGTTACTGACAAAGATAACCGTACCGTCAGATTCCATGCTTTTCAGTCACTGCTTATCCTTGCGGCGGTGATCGTACTTTGGATCGCCTTGGTCGTTTTTGGATTAGTAGTAGCTATGGCACAGTCGGCGATCTTGGGATTGTTGTTATTGCTCGTTGAGATAGTTTTTATCGTTGCTCTTTTGGGTCTTATGATCTTTTGTATGATCAAAGCATATCAAGGCCAAATATTTAAGTTGCCGGTCATCGGTGATATGGCTGAAAAATGGGCTAATGCATAATCTTTGCATCTATTGACAAAAAGGCGGGCGTCTCGCGATGCCCGCCTTTTCTCATCATTTACCAAAGCATCTTTATCCTAACGCCCTCACAAACACCTTATCCACATTTCTCAGATAGTGTATGAGGTCAAAATTGTGTTCGATCTCATCGAGCAGGAGTTTGAAACTAATGTCCACGTCCTATTTTCAATATTTTTGATATGCCCAAATGTGATAAGATACTTCTAAAAGCGGAAAGGTCTCCTAATAACCTTTCTTTTGAAGATCTATGCGAACTTGCAGAATGTCATGGGTTTCATTTACGTCGGCAAAACTCATCTCATTTCATCTATGAAAATCCGAACATTTCCATAGATTGCGGCAGAATACAGAATTTTCAAGATATTAACGGCAAAGCAAAACCTTACCAGGTGCGTCAATTACTTAGGTCTATACGATTTATCCAAAATGCAGACTAAATACGCCATACATCTTTTTTGGAGCGATGAAGATGACGCATTTATTGCCGTGTGTGATGAATTTCCCGGCTTATCCGCCATTGGCGAAACCCGCGAAGATGCTCTGAGAGAAGCTCAGGTCGCTCTTGACCTCATGATCGAGACCTACGACAAAAGCGGCATTCCGCTCCCTCTTCCGCAAGCTCTACCGATAGCTGCCTAAGATCGGCTAATTGAACACCCTCGCAAACACCTTATCCACATTTCTCAGATAGTGTTTTAGGTCAAAGACGCGTTCGATCTCTTGGTTTGAGAGGTTGGAGTTGATATCGGGGTCGGCTTTGACTAGATCTGCGTAATTACCGCCTTCGTCCCAGACCTTCATCGCGTTGCGTTGGGTATAAACGTATGCATCCTCACGAGAAACGCCTTTCTGCGTCAGTGCCAGCATAAGCTGCCCGCTAAAGACGAGTCCGCGCGTCAGCTCAAGATTCTTCAACATATTCTCGGGATACACGACCAGCGTATCGAGCATACTCGCCGCCTTTGCCAAGAGATAATCGGTGACAGCTGACGAATCAGGCAGTACGATACGCTCTGCCGACGAATGCGAGATATCACGCTCATGCCAAAGTGCCACATTCTCAAGCCCGACGACGGCATTTGCTCTCACGGTGCGAGCCATACCGCAGATGCGTTCGGATAATATCGGATTTCGCTTATGCGGCATCGCCGACGAGCCTTTTTGACCCTTTTTAAAGGCCTCTTGTGCCTCTCTGACCTCCGTTCGCTGCCAATGACGTACTTGGAGTGCCATTTTCTCAAGCGTGGAAGCTATGACCGCCAGCGTGTTTAAATACTCGGCATAACGGTCGCGTTGGATGACCTGAGTCGAAACGGCCGCCGCCTTAAGGCCGAGACGCTTGCAAACGCGTTCCTCGACATCAGGATCTAAATGAGCAAATGCACCTACAGCTCCGCTGATCTTGCCTACGGCGATCGTTTCCTTTGCCTTGACGAGCCTTTCGCGGTTCCGCTGCATCTCTGAGTACCAGAGAGCCCATACAAGGCCGTAAGATGTCGGTTCGGCATGTATGCCGTGTGTACGTCCGATCTGCGGCGTATCCTTGAACTCAAAAGCCCGACGCTTTAGCACCTCAAGCAGAACATCGGCCTTTTTTATCAAAATGTCGCACGCATCGCGCAACAGCAAAGCGTTTGCGGTATCTACCACATCGCTCGAGGTCAGCCCGTAATGCACAAATCGCGACGCCGGGCCGATATTCTCAGCCAGATTCGTCGTAAACGCGATCACATCGTGGTCGGTCGTTTTCTCGATCTCGTTGACTCGCTCGACCGTAAACGCCGCCTTCGCCTTGATCTCCGCTAAAGCATCCTGCGGAATGGTCCCGTCCTCGGCATGCACCTCGCACACAGCGATCTCAACATCCAGCCACTTCTGAAACTTATTCCCCAGCGACCAAAGCCCGCCCATCTCCGGCAATGTATATCTCTCGATCATATATTACTAATCTTATTGTATAATCACCGCGATATCAGTTTCCATATCTCGGCTTTGTCCTAACCCGACTGCGATTGGAGCAGAGGCTCATAAAAAGCGATCTGAGATACTCGCCGCTCCTATCGTCCTAAATAATTCCCTTCGATATGAGCAGTTCGGCGTTTAGGATGGCGGCGCCGGCGGCGCCTCGGACGGTGTTGTGGCTTAGTGCGACGAATTTATAGTCAAAGACCGTATCGGGAAACACGCGGCCGACGGTGATGGTCATTCCGTTTCCGCTATCGCGATCGAGCCGTGTCTGCGGCCGCGAAGGCTCGTCCGTCACATCGATAAAGTTCTTAGGTGACGAGTGCAGTTCCATCGACGGAAATTGACGCATCGCATCGACGACCTCTTCGAGCGTCGCCGTGGTGTTGAGATCGACGCGAACCGAGACCATGTGGCCATCGACGACGTTCACACGAAAGCACTGTGCCGAAACGGGAAAGTCCGCTTTATCGATGCCGCGTTCGGTCAGTTTGCCGAGTATCTTTTGAGCTTCGATCTCGACCTTTGGCTCTTCGCCGGCTATGTACGGAAAGACGTTGTCGGTAATGTCGAGCGACGCGACGCCAGGATACCCTGCACCCGATATCGCCTGGAGTGTCGTCACTGCCGCAGCACGCACGCCAAATTTCCGATGCAGTGCGGCCAGCGGCGGTGCAAAACTGACGACCGCACAATTAGGGTTAGTGACGATAAAACCTTTGCCAAATCCGCGGTTCTCACGCTGTTTTTCGATCAGCCTTGTGTGGTCAGAGTTGATCTCGGCGATCAGCAGCGGCACATCCTCATCCATACGGTAACTAGATGAATTTGAGATCACCGGATACTCCGCACGTGCAAATGCCTCTTCGGTCTCGCGTGCCACGCTGCCCGGCAAACTCGAAAAAACGATGTCGCAATCGAGCGGCGGCTCGATCGGCGAGACGACGATGTCCCGCACATTCTCAGGTATCGACCCCGGCAATTTCCACGCGCAAGCCTCCGCATAACGCTTGCCCGCCGACCTGTCCGACGCCGCCATTGCCGTGATCTCAAACTGCGGATGATGCTCCAAAAGCTGCGCGAACCGCTGCCCCACGGTCCCCGTCGCACCCAATATTCCTACTCTGTATTTTTTCATTCAGTCGCCTAAACGTGCCTCTATACCCATCCGCTGATGCAGTACCCTGATAATTTCGACAGTATTTCCCTGAGGATCTATCCTATAAAAAATATAGTGAGACTTTACACGCGTCCTTAAATATCCATCGCGGACGTGGCCGTAATCTTTTCCTGTATGCGGATGTTTTGCAACATATTCGATCTCGTCCAACAACAAGTTGTAATATCTGTCTGCCTGCTCTTTAGACCATGTATCAAATGTATATAGCCAGATATTTTTAAGGTCTCTAGCGGCCTCTTTGCTGAGTTCATACTTCATTGTTTCCCAGCATGCTTTTGGTGAATGTCTTTTAAAAATGCTTCCCTCTTAAAATCCTTTACAAATCCCGACCTCTCACCTTTCTTTAGCTCCTTTATCAATTCGTTTTTTTTAGCTTCTTCGTACTCAAACATTCTCAAAGCGGCTCTCACAACTTCGCTAGCCGAAGAAAACCTGCCGGCCTTTACCTGTCGACTTATAAAATTATCGAAATGATCGCCTAATAATATTGATGTATTTTTTGCCATTACAATCCTCGATACTATTTTACCAATATTTGGTATATTTCAAGTCTAATAAAAAGATCAAACTAACAATAAAATCAAATTAAGAATATTTACCGCTAACCATAATGCAAGAGAGGTTCTTAGATTTTTCAATGCATCTAAATATTCGTCATCTATGAATCGAAATCGATACCAATAACGATAAAGCCAGCGTATAAGTAAAATAATTGGCATGTGATAGATGACAATATTAAATAACCGTGCCCAGATCGGAAATCCAAGATATGTAATTAGAACCTGTGCCAAAATGTATGGGATCGTGGCAAGGTCTAGAGAAATAAGTTTATTCGCCGCAGCTATCGCACTTGTATGTAACAAGTTCACAGCAAATGAATTAAGAATTTCATCATCATCCAAAAAAACTCCGCAATTTGGACAATTACGTTCTGACAATATTAGGCCACCGTATTTATCTCTTCGAATCGGGACCGGGTTTCGACAGATAAAACATCGAGCATAACAGTGAACCACCGGAACTATGTATTCAGGGTCACTAATTCGCATCTACTCTATCGCCTTCTGCATTCGTCTCACGCCCTCGGCCATGCGTTCTTCAGTGTTGCAGAATGATATACGCAAAAAGCCCTTTGCTTCGGCGCCGAATGCGACGCCCGGAACAGTGACGACGCGATTTTGAAGGCATTTTTCGGCGATCTCTATGTCGTCGCCGAGACTGCGAACGTCGAGCATCGTGTAAAATGCGCCTTCAGGCGAAGTTGCTTTCAAGCCAAGTTCAGTATCAAACAGATCCACGAGAAACTTTCCGCGTGCTCTATAGATATCGCGTGCATTTTGTTTCGCGGCCTCAGCCTCATCGCCCCATGCCAACAGCGAAGCCTTTTGCGTGATCGTCGATGTACATACGGTCGTAAAACCGTGCAGCACCTGTATCGCGTTGATCATGTCCGCATCGGCACATGCGGCCCAGCCGAGGCGCCAGCCCGTCATACTCAGCGATTTTGAGAGGCCGCTGATGATGATCGTCCGGTCATAGAATTCTGATGCCGAAACGGGCCGTTCGCCAAAATAAAGGTCGCTGTATATCTCATCGGACAACAGCCAGATGCCCGTGCCGTCGAGTGCCTTTGCAATGTCGCGGTAATTATCCGCCGTCATTACCTTGCCAGTCGGGTTCGATGGGCTGATGACGACCGCCGCCTTTGTACTCGGTGTGATCTTTGAGCGAAATTCATCTATATCGAACGAAAATTCCGCATCCGCGGGCATACAATAATAAACGGGCGTACCCTCAGCGATGCGTGTACATGCATCGTATGCCGGGAAACTCGGATCCGGCAGCAGCACTTCGTCACCCTTTTCGACGCAGCACATAAATGCATCGGTCATCGCCTCTTGCGAGCCGCAAGTCACTACGACGCCCGTTCGCGGCAGGTCCAAATGCGGATACTGCTCAGCTATCTTCTCACGTAAAACCGGTATGCCCGGATGCGACGTATAGCCGTTCTGTTCGTCGCGAGTGATACGCGCAGCCTCATCACGCAAAAATTGCGGCGTCGGCAGATCAGGCTCACCAAGCCCAAAATTTATCGAGTCAGGCAACGCCCGCTCAAAGAACTGTCTGATCAGCGTCGGCTGTAGCCCACGCATTCTTGTCGGTAACTCGAATTGCATTTTTTGTCTTACTGCGTCAGTCATCGTTATCTCGCTTGCATTACGAAAATTATTTTTGAGTTTCTTCTTCGAGTTCTTCGCGGATCGAGCCGACCTCAACGTTAAACTCGCCCTCTGCTTGTGCCAGCGGATCGGCGTTTATAACGCCGGCGAGTTTTTCGATCTCGCCTATTATCTTTTGCCCGAGGCCCGAGACGCTCTCGGCTATTCCGCTGCTTTCTTTTTCTTCCGGTCCGTTATCGATCATTTTATAAATACCCTCATATATATTTTAGCCAATCGGACGATCAGTTTGAAACTCACCTGCCCGCTACCGCAAAGTCTATGAAACCATTTTTTGGGTTCGCCGACAGCAGTTTGACATTTACCTTGTCGCCGACAGCGACCTGCGACTCGCCCTGGATAATACGGCCGTCAACCGGCGGCCTCAATATCCGTGCAAAAACGCCTGCCTTTGTGTCACCAGTGACTATCGCGTCAAAATGCTCACCGATGTGACGCTGCATGGCGACGGCTGCGATCACCTTTCGCATTTTGCGTTCGACCTTGCGGGCCGCTTTTTCCTGAATGTTGGCATGAGCGGCGATCGTGTCGAGTTCGTCGGGCAAATACGCGGGCGGTGTGCCGGCAAGCTGAGATTTAAGCTGACGCTGTACGACAATATCTGTAAATCGCCGGTTAGGTGCCGTCGAGTGAGCATAATCATTCACCGCCAGCCCAAAATGTCCGCCAACATCCTCGCCCGCACGCTGTACGTCATATTCGCCGCTGCCGATCAGCTTGATGATAGATAGCGAGAGATCCGGAAAATGATCCGGATCGGCCTTTCGTCGCTCATCGAGAAACGCCGCAAGCGCAGGCTGATCGGGTTCGTCGGGCAACTGTGTCCCATATTCTGCAGCGATCTTTACGATGCCCAGCCAGCTTCGCGGTGTCTTAACCACACGCCGAAGTGCGGCAACATTATTATTTTCGAGATACTCTGCCATCTCGACATTTGCCGCGACCATAAAATTCTCGATCAGCTTGCGTGCTCCGTTCTCTTTTATCGTGCGAATGCCCTTGACCTCGCCGTCCTCGACAACGGCGGATGATTCGATAGATTCGAAATTAAGTGCACCTTTTGCTTCGCGATAAGCTCCGAGCCGCAATGCGGCTTTTTGCTGTAATTGGATCTGTTCTGTCAGCCCTTGAATTGCGGCAACGTCTGCCGGCACGCTGCTGTCGCCGTCAAGCCATGGCCCGATATCCTCGTAAGCCAGCTTTGCATGGTTGCTCACAAGCGCCCTGTAAAATGTGCTCTCGGGAACATCACCATTCGCTTTGACCGTCATATCGGCAACGATCGCAAGACGGTCTTCGCCGAGATTTAACGAGGTTTTGTCCGTTGACAGTTCCTCAGGCAGCATCGGAAAGATACGCGTTTCCGTGTAAACGGTGACAGTGTTGAGTTCTGCATGTTTGTCGATCGGAGTGTCTTTTTTTACGACAGCATCGACATCTGCGATGCCGACGAGCACGCGTATGTCGCCATTATCGAGTTGCTCCGCCCATTCGATCTGATCGAGATCCTTTGATGTTTCGTTGTCGATCGACGACCACAACAGTCCGCGCATATCCCTAATGCCCGTCACATCAACACGCTGAGTCGTGATCTGCCCCAACTGTTCCTCGGCCTCAGAACTAAAATCAGGCTCAAAGCCATTATCGATCATTGCCTGTTCGGCAGTTCGATCGAACCTCGAAATATTGAGATCATCATGCATAAAAGATCATTTCTCCGCCCGCACAAAGCCGCTCGCTGCGATAGACGGTATAAAAACATTATCGCAGATAGGCGTGCAAAATTAACTGCCGCATCCTGTCAAAAAACCGGATCGATCAACAATATTATGCCGCAATACGAGAGGCAGTTCGCTATAAAAGGTTTTAGTAAGAATTAACGCAGATAGTCCTCTAATTTTGTAGATGCGTCTGTTTTGTCGTCGCGATATTTGACGATGATCGGACAATAGATCGAAAGGCCGTTGTCTTTACCAAAATCGTTGGTAACAGCACGCGAGCCTTGGACAACAACCGCACCGGCGGGGATCTCAAGCGATCCATCGCCGGTCGCTTTTATGACACGGGAATTCGGCAGATCGAATACCGGCGTCGAACGCGTCAGTATCACGCCGCTCGCCAGCACTGCCCGCTCACGAACGACCGTTCCCTCATAAACTCCAGTATTGCCGCCGACGAGAACGTCATCCTCGATTATTACCGGTGTCGCATTTACAGGTTCGAGAACGCCGCCGATCTGCGCAGCCGCCGACAAGTGAACGCGCTTGCCGATCTGCGCGCAGCTTCCGACCAAAGCGTGACTGTCCACCATCGTGCCTTCATCGACGTAAGAACCGACATTTATATAAGCCGGCGGAACCACGACTACGCTCGGAGCGACATACGAACCGTCACGTATCGCCGAGCCGCCCATCACGATCCGCACACCGTCATCCAACGTCATCGGCCTTAATGGAAATGTGTCCTTATCAAAAAACTGCAAGGTCTCGGTCGGCATGGACATCTCGACCATTTTGCCCATCCGAAACCCGAGCAAAATTCCCTGCTTGACCCATGCATTGGCCCGCCAAACACCATCACCGCCCCGCTCCGCCGAACGTATCTCCCCGCGACGAAGCGCAGCCTTAAACCCCTCATAAACCGTCCGATCGTCTGCCGCAAATTCAGTCTGTGAAAAAAGTTTTTCGATGTTTTGTTTAAGTTGTTCCATATAGACCACAGCGCTATCAATGAATGTTTAAAAATAGGCCAAACTAAGTCTTGAAACCCATTGCTTTCATTCCGTTTTTTTGTGATGACCACTGATAAAAGCCAAATGATAAAGTTCTTTGAGCTTTTCTTTTGCCTCTGCGGATCTGCTGTGACGGATCTCCGACACCATTTCGTTCGGATCGCCATCATACATTCCACACTCGGCAATGCGAACATCATCAGCCGATGATATCTTTGAGCGCTTTCCGTGTTGCGTCTGTGACCGGCACCAGCGGCAATCTTAAATTTTCCTCTAGCAGGCCCATTTCTTTCATTACGAATTTGCACGGTGCGGGCGAGGCTTCGATAAAGTTCGCTTCCATCAGCGGCAGTAGTTTGTAGTGGATCTTGCGGGCAAAGTGAAACGAACCGTTAAGCGCGTGCTCGACCATTTTTGACGTCTCTTTCGGCAATTCGTTAGAGATGACCGAGACGAGTCCGTCAACACCGACAGCGATCAGCGGCAGGGTCGTGGCGTCGTCGCCAGAGAGCACCTTAAAATTACGCGGCCTGTTGCTCATGATCTCCATTATCTGCGAAAAATTTCCCGACGCTTCTTTTGTCGCGACGATATTGTCGAATTCGTTGGCGAGTTTTATCGTGGTCGCGGCCGAGATGTTCGACGCAGTCCGCGAAGGCACGTTGTACAACACGATCGGAAATCCTTTTACCGAACGTGCGATCTCGCCAAAATGGGCGAACATACCTTCCTGCGTCGGTTTATTGTAATAAGGCGCAACTATGAGAGCTGCGTCGGCACCGGCCTCGCGTGCCTTTCGGGTAAAGTCGATCGTCGCGGCCGTATTGTTGCTGCCTGTACCGGCAATGACCTTTGCCTTATGCTTGTGTGCAATGTCGGCGGTCATCCTGATGACGTGCAGCCGCTCGGCCTCGTCCATCGTTACGCTCTCGCCTGTCGTGCCGCACGGCACCAACAACTTCACGCCGCCTTTGATCTGTCGCTCGACAAGTTTCTTAAAACACTTGTCGTCGATCGAGCCATCTTTTTTAAAAGGCGTCACCAACGCTGTCGCGCAGCCTCGCATCCATTCAATTCGCATAGTCATAACAAAAGAACGTTGTTCAAATGAGTCGGGTAAAGTATATTCTCAACCGGTCTTAACATCAAAAAAGTCCTCAACAACTTACTTGCCTACGATGCTTCTGGCCTTCACTGATCCCTGCAAATGATCTTTGACCGTGATGAGTCATTCATCTTATAAAACTCAAGCATTCGATATATGTTCGCCCTGCCGATCTACCAGAATGTCGTCCAACACGTCGCCAAATTCAAAAAAGCCAGTTTTTCCGACGATCCATTCGGCGGCGGTGATGGCTCCCATTGCAAAGCCTTCGCGGCTGCGGGCGGTGTGTTCGAGCAGTATTTGATCGGCAGGCCCGTCAAAACCGACGCGATGCGTTCCCGGAATACTGCCTGCGCGGGTCGCGGCAATATCGCCTATCTTGAGATGCTTTTCGGCGATCTCCTTTATCTTTAAAGCAGTGCCGCTCGGAGCGTCCTTTTTGCGCGAATGATGCTGCTCCTCGATAAAGGTCTCATACTCGGCAAACTTGGCAAAAAGCTCAGCCGCATGATCTATGATCTTGTAAAAAAGGTTCACGCCGATCGAAAAATTTGCGCCAAAGACGACCGCACCCCGGCCTTCGCTGACGATGCGTTCGATGTCGCCGCGTTGATCGTTCCATCCGGTCGTGCCGATCGCTAGAGGCACACCGGCCGCGACACAGGCCTCGACATTGCGTCTCACTGCCTCAGCCGCCGTAAAGTCGATAGCGGCATCGACTCCCCGCATCCTATTAGCGAGATGCTCCGACGAAAGCCCTCCATCGGCCTCATCAACTATCAAGGCGATCTCGTGCCCCTTTTCGACCGCCAGCCTCTCGATGATCTTTCCCATCGCCCCGTAACCAATGAGTGCAAATTTCATACGAAAATTTTAACAGGATAGGCAGGATGAACAAGATATTGTCAAAGATCTAATCATCCTGTTTATCCTATGTATCCTGTTCGAGTAACTTTTTTACAAGGTCAATATACAATTCCACAGCGGTTTCGAGGTCTTTTTTTAGAACGAACTCATCCTTTGTATGCGCTACAAGTATCGAGCCTGGCCCTAGAAGCAGCGGTTTGCCCCAGTTTGGAAGGTGCGGAATATCGGTCGTAAATCTAACGACCTTTTGCCTAAAACCATCGACATCGAGCATCTTGACCGGTTCGCTGCACGAGAGTATCTCGATCTCGGCACGGTCGCCGACGATCTTTCGCAATGCGGTTTCGACAATATCGCGTTTTGTCGTCAGACGTATCGCAAGCCCCGCCTCGGCCATCGGCGGAATGATGTTGAGGGCAAGTCCGCCGGTGATCAGTCCGACATTTATCGTCGTTTCGCCAAAGAATTCGTCATTAGGAAACTCGGCATTGCGAATGTCCTCGATGATGTCGAGCAGCTTTTCGATCGCCGACTCACCTTCCTCCGGATATGCCGAGTGTGCGGCCTTGCCCTTTGTCTTGATGTTCAGCCGAAACGTTCCTTTCGAACCGATCGCAAGATCGTTGTCCGTCGGTTCGCCGTTGATCAGATACTCGCATTTGGCGGCCAGCGGATGCAGATTCGCGGCCTTTGCACCTGTCGATGCACGTTCCTCTTCGACCGTGTAAAGCAATCCGATGTCCGTCACTCCCTCTTGTCTCAGACGCTCGGCCGCGATGATCTGCGCGGCGATTATTCCCTTTGCATCACAAACTCCGCGGCCGTATATCTTTTCATCATCCTCACTCGGCTCGATAAATGGCGGCACAGTGTCCATATGCGTCGAAAGCCAAATCCGCGGGTTATCGTTCAGCGTCGCGATCACATTATTCTGCCCATCCGCCACCGCCTGCAGTTCGACATTCCACCCGAGCGAAACCAAATAGTCCCGCAACCAAAACCCAACCGCCTCCTCTTCACCGGACACGGACGGGATCGACATCAACTGTTTTGTAAGTTCGAAAAGGTTCATCTAACTTTCCTCAGAGGCTTCTGTTGAGCCTTCATATCCCATTACGCTTGCAAAAGGACTTCCAGCAACGCTCCAACCGTGTGGATCTCCGCTAAACCCGACTTCTTCGAGCCGTCGGAGTTCCTCGAACACTATCGAGTTGGCTTTGAGCTCAGCCCAGAACTCATTGATCGCTCTGATGTTGGTAATGTTATGCTCAATGCCGTTTCGCCAATCCTTCCATACTTCGGGACCAACTCGATCTTTAGAACGTAGAAAAATCTGATCGTTTGTTAAATTGAGATAATGAAATAGGACTGGCCTCGTGATTTCCAGTTCTTCATGTGTAAGATCTTCGCCAATAAATACTTTGATCGGAATCTTCTGAATTAACTCTCGATATTCCATCGCTAACGAATCCTCAAATTGAGTACGATGCAGTTCTGTTGTTTTATAAATCTGATAAGCTGCGATGAACACCCCGACGGTCGTGGCAATTGAAGATATTAGAGCGACTAACTCAAAAAATGACATAGAGATAGTTATCAATTCAAAAGAACTCGTTATGCAGCTTTCGTATTACGTCGGGGGCATCATTCTCTTTGACTACGAACGTCAAGTTTACGCTTGAGGCTCCGTGTGAGATGAGCGAGACGTTGACGTCTCTGATCGTAGAAAAAACGGTCGATGCTAAGCCGGTCGAGGCTCGCAGGCCTTCGCCGACGACGCAGATGACGGCGTTGCCGGGTTCGGCCTCGACATCGCCGAGGCGGCTGAGTTCGGCTGTAAGTTTATCGATCGAGTCAGTGGCATCGAGCGTCAGTGCGACCGAGACCTCAGACGTCGATATGACATCGATCACCGTCCTGTGCCGGTCAAATATCTGAAAGACCGCGCTCATAAATCCGTATGCTCCCAACATACGGGCAGACGTTATCCGCAGGATCGTAATATTCTTTTTGCTGGCGATCGACTTGATCTTGTTAGGGGCTTCACCGCTGTCGGCAAGCACCATCGTGCCCGTTTCGTCGGGCTCGAAGGTATTGCAGACGCGCACGGGAATGTTATTATCGACCGCCGGCTTGATCGTCTTTGGATGCAGCACCTTAGCACCGAAATACGCAAGTTCGGCCGCCTCTTCGTAAGAGAGGACAGGTATCGTCCGTGCTTCGCCGCAGATACGCGGGTCGCAAGTCATCACGCCCGTCACGTCCGTCCATATCTGCAATTCACCCGCACCCAACGCCGCCGCAACTATCGCCGCCGAATAATCAGAACCGCCGCGTCCGAGCGTTGTCGTCTCGCCGCCGCGGTTGCCCGCGATAAAGCCGCCCATGACCGGAACTTCGCCCTGACGTATCGCCGGTTCGAGTTCGATGCGGACAAGGTCATTTGTCTCGTCGATCAGCGGCTGAGCAGCACCATATTCGTCATCGGTCACGATCAGCCGACGAGCATCGGCATGACGTGCGTTAATTCCTTTTGCCTTTAGAACCTCTGTCAACAGCCGCGACGAGAGTTGTTCGCCATACGAAACGATCGCGTCCTTTAACATCTGCAGCGGCAGCGAACGCCTCGACACCCGCATCAGCAGATCGCTCAGTTCACTGCGGGCAAACTCCAACTCAGCCTCGAATGGAGCGCGGATCCTCTTGTCCGCATCGGCGGTTTCTCCGCCGTGAACACCTTTCGACGACGGATCATCTTTCGCACTGACAAGAGCATCCGCAACCTCGACATGACGCTGAAAGTGAGGTTCGAGTACTGCGACCGCAGCCGCGTGATCGCCTTTTTTCGCGGTCTCAAATGCCTCGAGCAAGGCATCGGTAACCTTGGTCATCGCCGAAACGACCACGACCGGCCGCCGCTCGATCTGCGACGATACGACCCGATACACACGCTCGAATGCAGCCGCGTCTCCGACCGACGTGCCGCCAAATTTCATTACGATCAGATTATTGTCTGTCACCGTTTTGAATTTTGCCACAACAACCGCTGATATAACGAATCAGCAAAAGTGATTCGGCAGCCTAACTAAATGATCCTAAGCAGCCACACACAAAATGCCGCAAAAGATCGGGCGATCTCAAAATTTAAAGGCTCGCAATACGAGAATTCTTAAGAGCGTAAAATGATGATATGAACACTCTGCCCAAAGCCCTATTGTAATACGTGCCTTTTCTCTTATTTCAAGGCAACCGCGTCTTAACCGCAGAGAACGGCTCCGCCGTTGACGTTCATTATTTCGCCTGTGATATGTCGCGACCAGTCCGAGAGTAAAAAGCAGATGGCAAGTGCAACGTCGTCGGTCAGAGCCATTCGCTGAAGCGGGATCGACATAATGACCGATCGTTTATAGTCGTCATCATCAAAGACCGGCCGCACCATCGCTGTCTCGATCCAACCCGGAGCCACGCAATTCACGCGTATCTTTGGACAAAGCTCAGCCGCCAACGCCTTTGTAAATGATATCTGGCCGCCCTTTGACGCGGCGTAGTTAGAGTAATTTGCTTCGCCCCGCTGTCCGGCGGTCGATGAAACAAGCACGATCGCAGCCGACGGCTGTTTTTTCATCGCGGGCACGCACGCCTTTGTCATCGCCCACGCAGATTTGAGATTTGTGTTGATGACCTTATTCCAAACTTCCTCACTCAGTTCTTCGATCGGAGCACCTTCCCATACGCCGGCATTGCAGACCAAAAGGTCAATGTGCCCAAATCTATCGATCGCTTCCTTTGCGATACGCTGCGCATCTGCAAGTTCGGACACATCACCCTGCACCGCGATCGCCTCGACGCCGCGTTCAAGACACATCTTTACCGTCTCGGCTGCTTCGCCGTCGTTGCTTAAAAAATTAACGACAACATTTGCCCCGCCCTCAGCCAACCTCAACGCCGTCGCCCGCCCGACACCCCGTGACGACCCCGTCACGATCGCCGTCCTACCGGCAAAAAGCCCCCTTGGCAACGGAATATTTTCTTCAGACATCAATTAGATTTTTACCGCACACCGGCTGAGACACAAAACCTAAAAAGCGCATTTTCACCTCCAACCACCTCTGCGTCTCCGCTTCTCTGCTGTAAAATAGGAAGTATGCACGACACCAATCTTCTCGAAGACCAGCCCATTGCCTGGACACCGACGCCCGAGGTTATCGAACGCTCACAACTCGCACGCTTTATGAAACAGGTCAACATCTCGACTTGGGATGAGCTATATAAATATTCGATCTCTGACGTCGAGCGCTTTACCGAAGATGTCCTGAAGTTTCTTGACATCAAATTCGACCCGTCTTACGAGAAACTCCTCGACACAGCCAACGGCCCCGAACTCCCCCGATGGTTCCAACGGAGAGGCGACACTTCTGTCGATATCAGCGGATCCTCTGCTCATACTTCACCTGATCTACATTCTTCTGCCCCAACTCCATCTGAACGCCAAAGTGACGTTCATGAGGATAAGAGTGTCCTCGCTCCGTCTGCCGGCCTTAACATTACAACCATGTGCCTCGACCGCTGGGTAAACACAGAAAATGAATATCTTGGCAGTATCATTTGGGAAGGCGAGAACGGCGAGACAAAAGATCTTTCTGCATCAGAACTGCTCTTTGAGGTCCAACGTCTTGCGGCATCGCTTCGCAATCAAGGATTTCGCAAAGGTGATGCTATAGGCATTCATCTTCCGATGCTGGTCGAGACCGTAGTTAGCCTCTTAGCAATAAATCGTATCGGAGCGATCGCCGTCCCTGTCTTTTCAGGTTATGGAATTGACGCTATCTCGAGCCGAATGGAGGCTGTTAAAGCCAAGGGATTGATAACGTGCTTTGGCACGACTCGACGCGGCAAACCGGTCGATATGCTGACGGTTGCCGCAAGAGCTGTCGCAAATGTTTCGAGTATCAAAAGCATATATGTGATCGGTAAAATAACCAGATCGGATCTCAATGAGCTTAGAGAGAACCTTTTTCACGGTCGTGAACTTCTTTCGTATGAAATAGAGATAGAGCGAAAACTCAACATGACGCTCGGCGATCCCGAGCCGACCGCTGCCGAAGACCCGCTCATCATTCTTTACACCTCGGGCACAACGGGCAAGCCAAAAGGCATCGCACATACGCATGCGAGTTTTCCGATCAAGGCGGCGCAGGATATGGCTTTTGGAACCGATGTCGGCAAAGGCACGCGAATATGCTGGTACACCGATCTCGGCTGGATGATGGGCCCGTGGCTTATCTACGGAGCATTGATCAACGGCGCCACGATCTGCCTCTACGACGGAGCACCCGACTACCCGACGCCGGACAGAATGTGGGAGTTCTGCTCCAGGCATAAGGTCGAGATCCTCGGCATCTCTCCGACATTGATAAGAGCATTAGCCAGGAGCAACGACACTCCTGTCGCCAACAGCGGTTCTCCCGCTGACACTTCCCTTGACCCACATTCTTCTCCATCAGCATCTTCTGAATGTCGAAACCACGTTCATCAGGACAAGAGTGTCCTCGCCCCATACGAACGTCACGATCTTTCTTCGCTTCGTGCTTTTGCCTCGACAGGAGAGCCATGGAATCCGGGGCCGTGGTGGTGGTTGTTCGAAAAGGTCGGCAACTCAAAGCTGCCGATCATCAATTACAGCGGCGGCACCGAGATATCAGGCGGCATATTAATGGGCAATCCGCTGCTGCCGATCAAACCTTGTTCGTTTCCGGCACCTTGTCTGGGAATGGACGTTGACATACTCGACGAAGAAGGCATTCCGGTTCCTGACGGCAAGGTCGGCGAACTCGTGATCAAGCAGCCGTGGATCGGCATGGCACGCGGTTTTTGGCAGGAGACAGAGCGGTATCTCGACGCCTATTGGCGAAGGTTTCCAAACATTTGGGTACACGGTGACTGGGCTATGCGTGATAAGGGCGGGCATTGGTTCATTCTCGGCCGGAGCGACGATACGCTCAAGGTCGCAGGCAAACGCGTCGGCCCGGCTGAGGTCGAAAGCATCCTTGTTGCCCACCCCCGCGTCACCGAAGCCGCCGTCATCGGCATCCCCGACCCTGCCAAAGGCACCGCAATGGTAGCTTTCGTAGTATTACGGAGCGACGACACTCCTCTCGCCATCAGCGGCTCCTCATCTGACACTCCTTCTGATCCAACTCCTCATGAACGCCGAGGCGACGTTCATGAGGACAAGAGCGTCCTCGCTCCGTTGGAGGCTGATCTAAAGGCTCTTGTTGCCAAAGACATGGGTAAGCCGCTGGCACCGTCCAAGATCCATATCGTACCCGCGATCCCCAAGACGCGTAATGCCAAGGTCATGCGCCGAGTCATCCGATCCGCCTATCTCAGCGAAGACCCCGGCGATCTCTCAGCCCTCGAGAACCCGACAGCCGTCGATGCGATCGCGGCTATACGCAAATGATCGATCAGTTAAAGATGCAAATGTGGAATATAATAGTTTGATATGCAGATAATTCGCCGAAAATCATGCGAAACGCATTACGACAATAGGAAAATTTAGATGAACTCCCCTCTCAACCTCCTCTATCTCTCACCACCGCGATCGGGCTATGCGGTTTGCCGTGTCATACGACGAAAACGACGCAGAGCAAGCATAAATGAGGGCTCGGCAAAGCTCAGCCGCAAAATTATTCAGTCTCATGGGAAGTTAATGACGGTTTCGGCATCCGAATCATTACCCCAAAATGCCGATCTGAGCGTATTGTCTTGTATTAATAGTGCTCATCATTGTTCGTGAGTCCAAGATATTATGGATACAATTATCTACACCATCGGTCACGGGAGGCATGAGTTCAGGTATTTTTTGGAGCTTTTGCGGCAGCATGAGATCGAGTTCGTTTGTGATGTGCGGGCGTTTGCGAGGTCGCGTTGGCCGCAGTATAACGGGGCCGTGTTAGCGGAGCTTTTACGCGAGAGCGGCATCGGTTATGAGCACATACCTGAAACGGGCGGCAAGAACAAACCGCCTCCTGCCGATCTCGAATGGGGTTTGAACCGCATCATCGAGATCGCGTCAGAGCATCGCACCGCCATTATGTGCTCTGAGTCAAAACCGCTCACGGACCACAAAACACCTCGTGCTAACTGTCACCGTGTCGGTATGCTCTCACCGATGCTTCGCGAAAAAGGCGTCGCCCGCATCATACACATCCTGCCAAATGGTGAAACCGCCGAATTTGACGAGTCTGCTCCGCCGGCGCTTTGGTAGATCTCCGAATGACGGTTCACGTCGTGCAACATTGTTCTATCTGTGCTACACTTACATTGATCAAAAATGGAAAGGCTGAGCAAAAACCGCATTGCCGAACGGCTTTCGACAGCCGCTATCAGGACGGCTTCAAAAAAGCTGGCCGCCGCCGAACCTGCCTTTGCCAAAGTGATCGGTAAACACGGATTGCCGCCTCTCTGGGATCGCGAACCGGGATTTGCGACATTACTGCATATCATCCTTGAGCAGCAAGTTTCGCTGGCATCGGCAAAGGCTTGCTTCGACAAATTACACATACACCTTGGCGGCATCTCACCTGCCGGCCTGTTGACGCTTGACGATGCCGAATTGAGATCCATCGGTTTCAGCCGACAAAAAGCCGCCTACGCCCGACACCTCGCCCAAGCTGTCATCGATAAACACATCGACCTTGACGCTCTCAGTTCGATGAGTGACGCGGCGGCAAAGGCCGAACTTATAAAACTAAAAGGCGTCGGCGAATGGACGAGCGATATTTACTTGCTGATGGTGCTGCTTAGGCCCGACATCATGCCTCGAGGTGACATTGCACTTCACTCCGCATATCACGTGATAACAGGCGAACCGCGGCCATCATCTGACCAATTTATTGAGATCGCAAGGCGCTGGTCGCCGCATCGTTCTACAGCTGCAAGGCTGCTGTGGCACTTTTATTTGAGCGAGAAACAACATGGTGCTGCGAGCCATTATGGAACATAGTGAGACCCTGTTCTTCCCTCAACCTATGTGTTCTACGTTCTTATGTGGTAAATGTAATTTAGATGAAGATACTCGACGTCGGCTGTGGTGCCAATAAAACTCCGGGAGCGATCGGGCTCGACAACAACCCGCGCACCGCAGCGGACGTGATACACGATCTCGGCGAATTTCCGTACCCTTTCGCCGACAACGAGTTTGACCGCGTCGTATCAAGCCATGTCGTCGAACACGTTCCAGATGTGATGGGTTTTATCACTGAACTTCATCGCATAACGCGGCCCGGCGGCACGATATTTTTGCTCACACCCCATTACACTAACCCAGATTGGGCAAACGACCCGACGCACCGCAATCATATAAACTCTTATACTTTCAACACATTCCTGGCCGACCGGCAGGTCTTTGACTTTTATACAGAAGTTCGGCTAAAACCCTTGAAATGCGATGTTTCCGTGCTCTCACTATGGAAAATGCTTGGCGTCGGAGCATTTATCAATATAGATCAGCATTGGCCGTCGATGCGATTCACACGCAAATTCTGGGAGCACTATTTGAGCGGCATAATGCGTGGAAAAGAGATCAGATTCGAATTTGAGGTGATAAAAGATAAACCGATCTGCGGAATCGGCCAATTAAATGACCACGAAACAGTTCACGAGAGCCCAGGCAATGAGACGTAAAGAATATACGCTCAAACTCATAAATTCGCATTTGCAGCGAACTATTATCGAACTGAAATGCATCATTTCTCGTTAGAGTTCACAGACAACGGACCACTTAGATCGATATGTTAAAAAAACTGATAACCGGAGCCTCGCTTAGCTTGCTTTTACTCAATACAGCAGCATTTGCCTCGGCTGACAAACGTCGCGGCAAGACAAGCGCAAAACGGACAGCAACATCCGTAAAACACATCAAACGTGCTTCTGACGAATTGATCACCCTTTTGCCTGGATCAGATGCAGTGATATCGATCGATTCGCGGCGAGCGATCCGCGAATCGATCCCGCAGCTGTTCGCCGTCAACAAGCCTCTTCTCACGACAGTAAACGGGATCATCGCTGAATTAGAGGCAAAGACCCGACTTGATATTAGGAAATTTGATTCGATCGTCTTCGGCGGCAGTCTCGCACCAAAAAACGAAGGCGACAGCAGTAAAAAGCTGGTCATCGACGGTATGCTGATCGCACGCTCATCGGTCGATATCTCTAACTTACTGACAGCCGATAAACTCAGTGCTTTTGGCAGCTTTCGTGAAGAAACGATCGGCGGAAACAAAGTATATATTTTCTCTGTAAAAAGGAAGACTGAGACGCCTAACACCGATGCACCGGCTCCCAAGTCAGAAACAGGCAAAGCCGTCACCGCTGCCAAAGAGATCGCCGAGGATAAGGTCGATCTCGCAGGTTCGGATATTGCATACACGGCCCTCGATGCAAAGACTATAGCTGTTGGTTCGCCTTTACAGATCGGCCGTGCGATCGAGCACAAAACATCTGTCGATCCTCAGCTATCGGAGCTGATTACCAGAGACCCGTCTGCGGTTGCCGCATTCGCACTGCGCACCCCCGATGGAATGGGCAATTTAGTGCCGGTTGAAAATGATCAGATCGGCAACTACGTCAATTCGATCAGGGTCATCAGCGGATCTATCGACACTAACCCCGCCGGTGCATTGCTCAACTTGAACGTAACAACAGCTGACGCGGCTGCGGCAAATGAACTGTTTACGACACTCAAAGGGTTAAAAGATCTCGGTAAGGCATTTCTGTCGGATTCAAAACGTGCGGATCAGCGAAGGTACGGCCGCCTGATCGAGGCGGTACAACTCTCATCACAAGGCAGCAACATCTCGCTCAAACTCGCAGTTGCCAAAGCCGATCTCGACGCGATCATCGGAGGATTTAAATGACTCAGCGACGACGGCGTCTGGATCCATTATTCTTGCTCTTTGAAAATTGATCGAGATCGCGGTTATATGTGCCGTCCTCTCCAAATAGAGGAAAAAGCTGTAAACCGTCGGAAAGATATGCCGCACGCAATTCGACGGGACGCGGCCCGGCCTTGATAACGCGAACTCGCGTCCCACGCACATCCTCGATCCATGCGGCAAACTCCTCAGCCCTGCCGACCGTCGCTGAAAGGAGCAGCATCCTGATCCGCTGAGGCGAAAGGATGATCGACTCTTCCCATACGTGGCCGCGCTCCTCGTCAGCGAGATAATGAGCTTCGTCGAGAATAACAAGATCGGTTCGCACCTCGTGACCGTCACGAAGAGCGTCAAAAAGCTGATTTCGATAGATCTCTGTCGTCCCCACTATCAGCGGAGCATGAGTATTCTCTTTACGGTCACCGGTGAGAATTCCGACATTCTCAGCACCGAATTCTTGAGAGAACTCGGCATATTTAGAGTTAGTAAGAGCTTTTAAAGGGGTCGTGTACCATGCCCGCTTACCCGCAGCAATGAGTCGCCGGATCTCTTCACGAGCGATCCAGGTCTTACCCGAGCCTGTCGGGGCGGTCACAAGGACATCCTCATGCTCGATCGCATCCAGCGCCTCGAGCTGAAAAGCGTCAGGCTCAAATGGCTTAGGTTCAGGCACACCGATCCCGGACAATAGCCTTTCCACTGCCTTGATCTGACGCGGCGACTGAACGGCAGGTTCCGCACGGGAACTTTCGCGTGCAATATGCCGTTTATCAAAGCGTTCTGAGTATGAACGGCCTGATGCTCGGCCGTTAGCTCGTTTGGGGCGTTTATTATTACGTTCTCGCGGCATTAAAGCGAAGTTTAAGCGTTACCGCAGCGGAAGTCTAATCTTTCACGCCGTGAGCGGTTGGTGTTATCATAATTATTTGCCTCGCAACGCGTTGCGGCGGCTATGCGTCTAAGGTTTCAAGGCCGAAAGTCTCGGCTTAAGACTTTGAGCCGGGACACTAAGTTATATGTTCGAGCAGTCATTATACGAGGTCGAAGATCTTTCACCCGCGGCTCCTGTACAGCCCGGTGATCTCTTTTACAATTACGAACAAAGATCGTGGGACTGGTCACCATGGTTCTTTAAACTGGCGGGCGGCGTGGCCTTAGCCATCATTCTCTGTCTGGTCGGAATTGCTCAAACCTCGCTGCTCACCGCAAAAGGCTGTGACAGCCCGCTCGTCGGACGTGTCTGTCAGGTGCTCGATACAGTGTATGTTTCGACCATACTATTCGGCACAGACCGCGAAATAGCCGATGCCGACTATGAGCGAACCGAGCTTAAGGAAGCTGATATTACTTTCGTTGACGTCGGCGGTAATAATGCACCGCTCAGCTATCCTGAAGGCTACTTTCAGGTTGCCAACCCACAGGAATACGCCGCACGCATGGCCGCGATGCAGGCAAATCCATTGACTCCGACCGATCAGTACGGCGTGACACCGACCCCATATACGGTTCCCGGTTTCCCTACGCCGTCTATATTTCCTCGCCCAAAGACAGGCACGGATCTTACGAACACTAAGCCGAACTACGCTGATAAAAAGAAAGGCGGAGTTGTGGGCGACATTCCGTCAATTACCGACGACGGCCAAACTGTCGCAAAGGCAGGTAAAGGCCGCAAACATCCCGGTGACCAGACCACCGATACCGGCGACAGCAAGATCCCGGGCATTCCGGATCCAAATGGCACGAACAGCCCAAAAGACCCCTTGGATCAGAATGATATTTCTCAAAAGAATGTACACGGCATATATCTAAATAAACGTCCTACCATTGATTTTGGCAAGGAAACCCTTGCTCGGATCGAGAAAGAGAATATCGATATAAAAGCTCCTTTCAAGGTCACGTTGAAAGGAACTTTGGGGCTGGCAAAAGATAAAAACACCATTATTCTCAAAGATCCAAAGCCTATATTGGGTCCCGATAAGACATTCGGGGATCCAAAAATGGTAGATATGGCTCAAAAAGCAGTAATTGCTTTTGGCGATGCAGGATGGTTCGGTTATTTAAATAAACTTGAATCAAAGACAGTTCTTATCACACTCGAACAGACCGACCAGGTGGTTACCGCTTCTTTGGTTTCTGACCAACCTACCGAAGAAAAGGCAGCTACGGTCGCAAGCGGTTTAAATGCCCTGCTTGCCATTGTTTCGCAAGATACGACAAGCGACGCGGATACTATGGTCTTTCTAAAAACAGCTAAGCTTTCAACGACCGGTAAATCGTTTAAGATAGACATACAACTTCCTGCTCCTGTCTTTAATGAAATGGTCCAGCGAAAACTTGCTGAGGTAAAAAATGAGCCGAATAATGCTCCGCCAAAGCCGGAGAGTAGTGCGAGTAACCGAATGACAAATAACGCAGGCGAATGATACGGCATATTTAGCTAATGAATAAACGCAATTCGCACAATTCGATCCTGATACTGACCACGCTTGGCGTGTATCTGGGACTTGTGCTTGCCGGTGCGGCGCCTCAATTGGTGGCACAGTCGGCGACGCTCTCGACATCTGCATCACAGACTCACGAAACTGACCTTAATAACTCGGTCGTCGTTTATCTTCAGGATGTCGAGGGATTTCTTGCCGAATTACAGCGTCTGAGGACACGGCACGGCATCGACCTTTCTAAAGCCGCATTTGCCATTGCTCAGAGTCCGCAAACTCCAAATATCACAGGCATTTACTTGCCTGAGCGACTTACATCAGCACTTTTTGACCGATATTCCGCCGGACCTTTAAACATAAATAATTATGTCCTGACGGATCACATCTCTCATTCGAAACTTTTCTTCCCGACCACTGCCAATACACATTTTTTGCCTGATACCGGCGGCAAAGATATTCAGACGACAGTTTCGACCACCTTTGAACATTATCGCCGGACGGCAAAGATCGGCGTTCGCTCACGATCTGTCGCCGCTGCCGCTATCATTGCCAGAAACGATCAAATATTTCTAGCCGCTCAACTTCCCCGTTCCGCAATTGACCCTCTGCCGGCTTCGTTTACGCGATAGGAATGGATACGGAAACAGTGTTTCCAACTCCATTATAGTTATATAGTGTAGATCGAGGGTTGCACCTGCCCGCACATTCGGGCAATCTTTAAAGTTTGCCGACCATTTCGGTAAGAGAAGCACCCGCAGCATAAAGAGGATAAAATGCCTGTAAACAGTTTTGCAGATAAGTTAGTTAAAAAGATATTTGGTTCGTCGAGCGACGTATTCCTTAAAAAGGTCCGTACAACGGTCCAGGAGATCAATGACCTGGAGCCAAAACTCCGGGCAATGAGCGATGAGGAATTGCAGGCTCAGACGCCTAAATTCAAAGAAATGATCGCTCGCCGTCTCGACGGCATCGATGACAAAGAGGCCCGCCGAAAAGCAGAACAGGAGATACTCAACGAGATCCTGCCTGAGGCATTTGCCACTGTCCGCGAAGGCTCGCGTCGCGTCACCGGAATGCGTCATTTTGACGTACAGATGATCGGCGGTATCGCACTTCATCAAGGCCGCATCGCCGAGATGCGTACCGGCGAAGGTAAAACACTCGTCGCCACCTTGCCGTCATATCTCAATGGCCTTACTGGCCGCGGCGTTCATGTGGTTACGGTCAACGATTACCTTGCCTCTCGTGATGCCGAGTGGATGGGCCGTATTCACGAGTTTCTCGGGCTTGCAGTCGGCTGTATCCAAAATGATATGGACGATGTCGAGCGTAAAGAAGCTTATTCGTGCGCCATCACCTACGGTACTAATAACGAATTCGGTTTCGATTATCTTCGTGACAATATGAAGTTCGACGTCGAATCTCTCGTTCAGCCGGATCATTATTTTGCGATCGTTGACGAGGTTGACTCGATCCTCATCGACGAAGCCCGAACTCCGCTCATCATTGCCGGTGCGTCAGATGACGCGACCGATAAATACTACGTAGCAAATCAGGTCATTCCGCATCTCGAACTTGGCCACAAGGACGAGGAAACAAAGGTTACGACGGGTGACTATCTGCTCGATGAAAAAAATCACTCATCAGTACTGACCGAACAGGGTGTAACAAAGGCAGAGAAATTACTCGGGGTTTCAAACCTCTACGATCCGTCAAATATGGATCTGCTTCATTGTGTCGAACAGGCACTAAAGGCACACACCCTTTATAAACGCGATCAGCAATACGTCGTTCAGGACGGCGAGGTCATCATTGTTGACGACTTTACCGGCCGTCTGATGCAGGGTCGCCGCTGGTCTGACGGACTTCATCAAGCAGTCGAAGCTAAAGAAGGTGTAAAGATCGAGCGTGAGAATCAGACACTTGCCACGATCACTCTTCAAAACTACTTCCGCATGTACGAAAAGCTCGGCGGCATGACAGGAACGGCTGACACTGAGGCTGAGGAGTTCAATGAGGTTTACGGCCTCGACGTTGTTCAGATCCCGACCAATATGCCGATGATCCGAAAGGATACGCCGGATGTGATCTATCGCACATTGCCCGAAAAATGGGATGCCGTCGTCCAGGAGATAAAAGAGCTTCACGAAAAAGGCCAGCCCGTGCTCGTAGGTACTGTTTCGGTCGAGAATTCGGAACTTGTCGCGGACAAACTGCAAAAAATGGGTGTGCCGCACAATGTCCTTAATGCCAAATATCACGAACGCGAAGCCGAGATCATCGCCCAGGCCGGACGCAAGGGGTCGGTAACCATCGCCACCAACATGGCCGGCCGCGGTACCGACATTCTGCTCGGCGGCAACGCAGAGTTTCTGGCACGTGAATATCTGAAGCGGCAGGAGATCAACCCTGACGAGGCAAGCGAAGAACAGTTTGAGACAGAACTCGCCAAGGCCAAAACAGTCGTCAAAGATGAGGCGAAAGAGGTCGCGGCACTCGGCGGCCTGCATATCCTAGGCACTGAGCGGCACGAATCACGCCGCATCGACAATCAGCTTCGCGGCCGTGCAGGACGTCAGGGTGATCCCGGTTCATCACGATTCGTTCTCTCGCTCGAGGATGATCTGATGCGCATCTTCGCCGGTGACAAGGTTCGCTCGATGATGGAATGGCTCGGTATGGAACAGGGCGTCGCGATAGAGTCGCGCACCGTTTCGAAACAGATCGAGCGTGCACAAAAAGCTGTTGAGAGCCGCAACTTCGAAACTCGAAAGCACGTCCTCAAATACGATGACGTTATGAACCGTCAGCGTGAAACGATATACGGGCTTCGTCGTCAGCTTATGTTCGAACCCGAACATCGCGAGTACCTACTCGGTGAAAATGGCGTCGCACGTGATCTGCTTCATGATCTGACCAGCAGCTTTCTTTCGGTTCAGGTCAAACCCGAAGATTGGGATGTTGATACTTATGCGGCTGAAATAGAACATATCTATGCTGTTGATCCGTCGAAAGATGCGAATGTCAATTTCAGCACCATGGCCCCCGACGAGATCGAAAATGCGATCTGGGCAAAGGCTTCGGCTGATTACGCCGCAAAGGAAAAACTTGCCGGTGACGAATCGCTTCGCGCCTACGAGCGATACATTATGCTCAACATCATCGATAGCCAGTGGAAAGATCACTTGCTCTCGATCGACCACGTTAAGCAGGGCATCGGACTTGTCGGTTATGGTCAAAAAGATCCGCTTGTCGAGTATAAAAAGCAGTCTTTTGATATGTTTCAGGATATGCTCGACCGCATCGATACCAATACGACTAAAGCTCTCTTTAATCTCGAGATAGTTAACCGGGACGAAGAGGCCGAACGCGAACGCCTCGAACGTCTCGAGATGCAGCGTGCCCGAAAACAGGCGGCAGGAATGGCCTTTACCGGTGCAATGGCCGGGGCCGAAGCTGCCGGTGCAGAGGCCGCACGGCATACGCCTTTCGTCCGAGACCAGCCAAAGGTAAAACCCAACGATCCGTGCTATTGCGGTTCGGGCAAAAAATTCAAAAAATGCCACGGGGCCGGTGTTTGACCCTCAGATACGCATCTATTTTACTCAAACCTCACTTTGGGTCGATATTGCAATAATTCTGCGGTATCGGCCCAAAGCCTTACATTATCTGTCTTTTCGACGATATATAATATCTTAGATCTCGACCGCCGATCTCATAGAAAAAGCCGGCAGCATCAGATGCCGCCGGCTATCAAAAGCATTACTTCCTTTACGGATGTAACAAATTACGGGTGGTACTTTGCAGGCACCGGAACATCTGTCGATGATCCGAACTGCGAAGCAGAAAATCCGGCCGTTGACCTATTGAGATACCAAACACCCGATCGATAAACAGCTTGGTCGTCTTTACCATCACCGTCATAATCTCCCGGAACCGGAATATCTCCCGATTGTCCGAACTGTATGTAGCTCACACCGCCTGTTGACTTGAGGATATACCACATTCCTGTCGATGGACGATAGACCGCAACATCATCTTTATTATCACCGTCATAATCTGCCGGCACAATGATATCGGTCGAAAGTCCGAATTGGATCGATGTGTAATTAAGCGGGTCAGACGCACTGGCAATATACCAGGTAGCGTTGCTCGGACGGAAGACCGCGAAATTAGCCTTGCCGTCACCATCAGGATCCATCGTAAATGGAATATCACCATTCATACCGAATTGGGTTACCGTAACGGTTCCTGACTGTGATCCTCTAACTGTAAAAGCACCGTTAGACGGGGTCCAAACAGCTATGTCAGACTTGCCGTCACCGTCGAAGTCGCCGGCTACCGGTTTGTCGGTCGAACTGCCCAGTACGTAACTGTTTGCTGTATATGTAGCGCTGTTAAGGACATAAAATCCTTCAGTCGGACGCCAAACAGTAAAATCAGCCTTGCCGTCGCCATCATAATCACCCGGAACTACAGTATCGGTCGAAGCACCAAAATGCAGAGCCAGGAATCCTGCTGTCGAACGGTTGGTGTACCAATTACCCTCACTTGGACGAAATACTGAAAGGTCGGTCTTACCGTCACCATCAAAATCGGCTCGTGATTTGACCGAGGTCGTCACGGTATTGCAAAGATAACCGCTTGCTACCGATACGTTGTCGATATTTACACCGGTAGATCCAACAGAGTCGTCAGACGCCATCAGCCAGCGAATCTGTACGGACTGGCCGTTTGCAGATGCCGGAAGAGTAGCGGTCGTCGTGATATACCCGTTGGAATTACCTGTCCATGCCTGGCGTCCACCTATCGGACTGTTAAATCCGGTGCTGATCGTACCGTTATATCCGCCGCTTGAGAAAGATCCGCCCGCCGTGAGAATGTCTGTCCATGCTCCTGAGCCTATCTTGATCTCAAAAACCATACCATCATACGTACTCTCAGTGTTGTACGAATTTTGGAAGGTTACGGTCGAATTAACTGCGGCCACATTAAATGCAGGTGATTCAATGGCCGCAGCACTATTACTGCCGGGGTCGTTCGCAGTTATAGAATTAGGTGCCGAGCTCGATGATGCGCTCGTTGTTGTCCAAGTGATCGCCACTCCTGTCGTTTGATTTTGAACCCAACCACTTGGCAGTGACGGAGCAGTTACGCCATCAAAGTTCTGAGTAAGCGCAGTCTGCAGCACACCCAGATTATATGTCTTGACGGTAGTGTAATGAGTTGCACCGTCAGCGATATCAAATGTCAGTGTGATCACGCTTCCGCAAACTGCTGCGGACGGCACTTGGAATGTAAAGGATTTTGTTGTTGATGAATTGGCGTTTATTACACCATAAGACGTCGGCCCGCTTGGGTTAGTAATGCCTCCCGTACTCTGAAGAGTGGCAATTACGTTACCGGACGCAACTCCGCCAAGGTTATTGATATTAAGGTTAACGGTAACGGTCTCACCCGGGTCAGGAACTCCGTTAGCCGGGGTGCCATTATCTGAAACATAGGCAACGCTGCCTTGTAAGTATGCTTGCGTGGTGTCCACACAGAAAAGTTTTTGGTTATCGGTCGTCCCGGCAAATCCACCGGCTGACGATCTGCCTCCCACAACATAAAATGAGCCGTTAAGGACAGCTCCTGTCATTCGAGCTCTCGCCTGTGACATATTTGGGAGGTCGGACCAAGTATTGGTCGCCGGATCCCATTTGACCGCTGTATTCGAGAGATTAGCGGCAAGCGAACCTCCGACATATCCGCCGGCCAAAACCCAAGTCCCCACATACGGCGTAACTGTTGACGCCGGTGCCCAGCGGCTTACCGGCAGATCGGCGATCGATGCGTCATCCCACGTGTTTGATGACGGATCATATCGGTATGTTTTTGTAGATGGCACTGATCCGGTCTCAGCCGCGAGACCTCCGGCAACATAAATGTAGTTACCGAGCACAAAGGCTGACATCCAGCCTTGAGCAATAGGATACGGAGCTCCGTTTGACCAAGTATTGCTGGCAATATCATATATCTCAACTGCCGATGTTGAGGCCGATGTGCCCGCTGACGAGGTGTATCCGCCGATCTTATAGATCTTGCCATTCAGGTAAGCAGCCGCATGATTCCATGTCGGGGTGCTGGATGACGAATTGGCGAGTGTCGTATATGTATCGGTCGATGGATTGTATCTGTAAAGAGTGTTCTGTGATGTACCGGCGGCATCGACACCATTGATAATATAAGCAGACGTACCGTCGGACACCGCTGCCGGAAATTCACGCTCTCCGGGAAGCGAGGCGATCGATGACCATGTAGTTCCATCGAACTTGTAGGAATTTGCAATTATAGATGTGCTGACCCCGGCAAAGGTGTAAAGGTTGCTTCCAACCGATGTCGTAGCCTGGTCTAAAATGGACAGTGACGTGGCCGTCCCTGCAGACCATCCGCATGTACCGTCCTCGGGCGACGAACTTACTGCCGTTGTTGAATCTTCGGGATATACCTTTTCCTGCTTGGTCTGAGGGGCATCTTTAGCTGCGTTATTTGCCTCGATCAAGCTTGAGTCGGTGCGGACAGAGTGATATGACGCTTGTCCGATAATGCCTACGGGGATGAACAGCGCCGCAAGCAGTCCGTAACTTATTAAGGTGCGGGCAACAGGCGTTGCTATCACCTTAACTGAACTTTCAAAGAGTGAGAAGTTTTTCATTTCCTAATTCCCTCCGTTTAGGTGAAAAAAGTAACGAGAGAACGCGCCCATCGGTGTGAGTTCCGAGATCTTCGTTCTCACAAAAACAGTTAAGCTAACTATATCGAGAGACACACAGATCCTCGAATTAAAACTCACTGTCAAAATAAGCTGAAATGCTTTAAAAAAAGTATAGCAACACCTTTCCGATACGCAAAGCTTTTTTATTCAACTGCGTTGACCGGTCAGATGAGATTGAGGGTCCTAAAAAATGTCTGTTCTGTATTTACTTACCGATCCGCTTAAGGCTTCCTTGGCCGCTGATCTGTCTGTTGGAGGCGACGCGCTGCATTTGAGCCATCGCACGAAGGAGATTTTCGCCAAGAACCTTGCGTATCTCGATCTCGGTATAGCCTCGCCTAAGCATCTCGTAGGTCACTAGCGGCAGATCCTCGACCCCATTCATTCCGGCGGGCAAGAAAGGAACTCCGTCAAAATCAGATCCGATACCGACGTGATCGATCCCGGCGATCTTTTTAATGTGATCTATATGATCGACGATAGTCGTGTACGGGGCTATATAGATCGGGTTAGCATCGAATAATTTCTTTTCGGCGGCATTATAGCCGTCAGGGTCATTTTTAAACTGTTCTCTGAGTTGGGCAAGCTGTGTGCTGAATTTTGCCGCACGCTCATTCTCTTCACGATTAGTACGGGCATCGAGAAATGACGGATAAAAATTAACCATTATCACGCCGCCATTCTTGGCGACCCGCTTAAGCACCGCATCCGAAACATTTCGGGTGTGGTCATTCACTGCACGTGCACCGGAATGTGATGCGATGATCGGAGCGGTCGAGACATCAAGAACGTCATTCATAACCTTTTCCGAAACATGTGAGATGTCGATGAACATTCCTAATCGATTCATTTCACGAACGACCTCTTTCCCAAAATCCGAAAGGCCGTTATTCTTCGGCGTATCATGATGAGCATCAGCCCAGTCATGACTGACATTATGCGTGAGCGTCATATATCTGACACCGAGCCGATAAAAATCGCGTAATGCACCAAGTGAGTTCTCGATCGCATAACCGCCTTCGATCCCCATTAATACGCACATCTTACCGCTCTTTTTTGCAGCCCGTATCTGCTCTGCTGTGGTGCACATCGTTAACTGATCCGAGTGTTTTTCGGCTTCGCGATATGTGGCATCGATCATATCCATTGCACGCGGCATCGCTCTTCCGGCTTTCCATGTGTCGCCGCCGACATAGATCGAAAAGAATTCGCCGGTCATACCGCCGGCTCTGAATTTCGACAGATCTGAGTGATACGGCGTCCCGTCTGTCTTATGTATCAGTCCGAGACTGTTCGTTGCGAGATCAAAATCATCGTCAGTCATCGGCGAGACAATATCATTATGCCCATCGATGACTATTGCCTTTTTATGGATCTTTAATGCTTTTGCCCAAAGCACCGGATCAGCTCCGGCCGGCATGGTCTGACCAAAAGCTGAGAATGACAATGAAAGTAAAAGAGCAGCGACAGCGAACTTTTTCATAATGTTGATTTTTTCGAGCAGAAAATAAGTTTACCGCTTTCTGCACCCAAACAAATACATGAATGATATGAATAGTATGTTTTACATATACTTTTTAACACATTGTGTTATATATCATGCTTACAATTTTCATTTTTTCGTAAAAAATCTTACGAATAACGTTGTGTAGAAAGAGCCAAAAAAATACTAGCCAATAAAACATACCGAATGTTACAATTGCCTATCGTCGTTATTCCCGGCGATCTTCTTGGTTATATTTCCGACTCCTTATCAGCAGATAGCTGTAAAAGTATCTGACGGAAAAGTTCTGACCAATGATATCCTCCAGCCCAACCTCACGCTGACGGCCTGCTCAATGGACGCGGTGCCGATTAACATATGTCTGCAAAAAATAATATCAGCAACATAAATTGCGGCGGTGATATCTTAACCCCGAACACTGCGGGCGCAGTGTCACTACTTGACCATCAGGATGAGAGTACTTTCAGAGCTTTTATCGAAAATCTGCCGGCAACCTTTTACGCCGTCACGCCAACAGCACCGCATAAACCCATCTATATAAGCAAGAGATTTGAGCGATTCGGTTATCCCATCAGCAACTGGATGAATGACCCTGACATCTGGGCAAAGGTCATTCATCCTGACGACTGCAAAGATGTGCTTGAAAAAACCCGGACAGCGATCTCGCTCGGCGAACCCGTAGATCTCGTCTATCGCATGGTCTGTAAGGACGGTTCGATCATGTGGATCCATGACCGAGCATGTTTTATCACTAATAGTGTCGGCAAACATGTTTGCTGGCAAGGAGTTATCATAGATATCACTCCTCGTATCGAAGCAAAGAATGAGATCGGACGCCGCGAAAAGCTGTATCGTACGCTCGCTAATCACATTCCTCGAACATCTGTACTTTTATTTGATAAAGAGCTTCGTATCTCTCTTGCTGAAGGCGATCAGATCACATCGCGCGGCTGGACAAAGAACCTTATCGAAGGTAATACCCTATATGGTTTCTTGCCAAAAGAACTTGCTGATGAATGGTCCGGCTATTTCCAACGAGCTTTAGACGGTGAGACACAAACCCTCGAGTATCGCGAGGACAACAGATTTACGTCGGTAACCTTACTTCCGGTTCGCGATGAAAAAGGCGACATATTTGCCGGCATGGTCGTGTGGCAGGACGTAACCGACGAAAGATATGCGGAAGAAGCTCTTCGTAAAAGCGAGGCCCGTTTGCGTGATCTTTTTGAAAATGCAAGCGATATAATCTACGTCCACGATCTGGACGGTAATTATATTTCGATAAATCGTGCGGGTGAACGCATTTTTGGATATTCGAAAGAAGAAGTTTTAAAGCTAAATATGTCTCAGATCGTCGCACCTGAGCATATCGATGTGATCAAGCGCCAATTACGCCGCAAACTTCGCGGTAAAGAGAAGCTGACCGTTTATGAGGTCAACTGTCTTCGCAAAGATGGCGGTCATTTAACTCTTGAGGTCAACAGCAGCATTCTCGAGCAGAATGGTGAGCCGATTGCCATACAGGGCATTGCTCGAGATATAACCGACCGAAAACGCTCCGAAGAAGCTATTCGCCGCAGCGAGGAGCGTTATCGAGACCTTTTTGAAAATGCCAATGACCTTATTTATTCGCACGATCTTGACGGACGATTCACCTCTTTCAATAGAGCGGGTGAGTCGATCACCGGATATACGCGCGATGAGATCCTGCAGATGAATATCGCCGATCTCGTATGCGAAGAGTTTCTCAAGTCGGCTACGACGATGACTCCGCGTCTGGATGAGAACGATCTCGGGGCGACCGTCGAGATCGAGATCCTTTCAAAAACTGGCGAACGACTGACTCTCGACCTCAGCACCAGAATGATCGTCATTGACGGACTCCCCGTCGGCGTGCAAGGCATCGCCCGCGATGTTACCGAGCGAAGGCTCGCACATACGGAATTGCACAATGCCATGTCGCTGTTCGCATCTACTTTCGAATCAACTGCTGACGGTATCGTGGTATTCGGACTTGACCGCAATATCGTTACGTTCAATAAACGTTTTGCCGAAATGTGGGAACTGCCGCAGGAAATGATAGACGCTAACGACAGTGATCTTCTGATCGACTATATTTGCGGAACTATCGAAAAAGGCGATGATCTCAGACAAAGCCTCGACCTGTTATTTTCCGATCCTCTGCTGAGTGTATCCGACTCGCTTACGTTAAAGAATGGCCGTGTTTACGAACGATATTCACAGCCGCAGTTCATGCAGGATCTGCCGGTTGGACGCGTCTGCGGATTTAGAGATATAACAAAACGAACACGCGCCGAGGAAAAACTTCTTCATTACGCCCTTCACGACCCGCTCACCGAACTGCCTAACAGAGTAGCGTTCATGAATCATCTTCGTTCGTCGGTCGAACGCGGCAGTAGTAATGAGAACTCTCATTTTGCCGTTCTGTTTCTCGATCTCGACCGGTTTAAGGTAATAAATGACAGCCTCGGTCATGCCGTAGGCGACAAACTGATCTGCGCGGTCGCTGAGAGATTGCGTCTGTGCGTGCGTCCGGGCGATATTGTCGCGAGACTTGGCGGCGATGAGTTCACTATCCTTCTTCATCGCTGCGGCGGCATTCAGGATGTCGAAAATGTCGCCAGACGCCTTCAGTCAAAGATCTCAGAACCTTATAAGATCGACAATTACGAAGTTGTAACGACCGCCAGTATAGGCATTGTGGTTTCCGGACAGATCAACCGCACGGCTGAGAATTTTCTCCGAGATGCCGACGCCGCTATGTATAGAGCAAAAGAAGCCGGAAAGGCTCGTTATGAGATATTTGACCGCGAGATGCACGTTCTGAATATGAACCTGCTGCGCGTCGAAACTGATCTGCGACACGCCGTCGATCGCGAAGAATTTATGGTGCTGTATCAGCCCATCGTCAATCTCCATACAGGATTAGTAAATGAATTTGAAGCCCTGATCCGCTGGCAGCATCCGATCCATGGCATGATCCGGCCAAGTGAATTCGTACACGTTGCCGAAGAGACCGGACTTATTATCCCTATCGGAAAATGGATCCTGGGCCAAGCCTGCCGTCAGCTTGCAAAATGGCAGCAAAACACTAACCGAAAATTGTCGATAAGCGTGAACCTATCAGCTAAACAACTGATGCATCCAACATTGACAGGGCATATTACCGAGATCCTGGCTCAGACATCTCTTGATGTCAGTCAACTTAAACTTGAGGTTACTGAAAGCACCGTAATGGAGCATAGTGAAAAAGCACTAAAGATCCTCAACGAACTGCACCGCCGCGGGATCCAATTATCGACCGATGATTTTGGAACCGGCTACTCAAGTCTCAGCTATCTGCAAAAATTCCCTTTTGAACGTCTAAAGATCGATCGGTCATTTATCAATGCGATGGATAACGACGAAAAGAGCACACTGATCGTAAAAACGATCCTTATGCTCGCGGAAAATCTTGGCCTCGAAGTAGTCGCTGAGGGAATCGAGACAGATGCTCATCTCACCAGACTTCGCGGACTAGGATGCAGTTTGGGCCAGGGATATCTTTTTGCACGACCGGTTGATGCAGATGAGGCTGAAAATATCCTTTTAACAGGTATAAACTCTCTTTCAAATCCGGCATTTACATTGCGAGACGGCTCCGTCATCGAGGTTGCCGATGTTCAGTAACATCGGCCTTTAACCCGTTAATTACCTTAGCCGCAACCATTGGAATAAAACCATTCTCAGAGGCATGATCTTCGGTAAAAATGACCAGAACAAACTTCAATCCGTCTGAGGTCTCAATGTAAGCTGCGTCATGCCTTGCTTTGTTCGTCCAGCCGGCCTTTGACCACAGCTTTGCATCAGTCATCTTTTGATCGATCAGCATTCGCCCCGTAAAACCATGTGCCTGGTCATCATCAGGCCCTGCGGCAAAAGGTTCACGCTGAAGAAGGTTCATCATTTGCGAAGTAGCGGCATTTGATCCCATGCGTCCTTTAACTATTTCCGCAAGCAATCTCGCTACAGCATTGGTCGTCAACATATTGCGATTATTGCCCTTATATCCGCGTGACTGCTGCTCTATCCCATACGCATCTTCGCAAAAGGTTTTTTGATTAACGTTGATATTGGTATATCCGAGTGCGGTAAAATACCGGTTCACACGATTTCTTTTGTATTGCCAGACCGCAAAGTCCTTGTCCGGCATTTCGGCCCCGCTCGATGTGTCGGTAATAACATCAAGGATATATTGCGTAGCCTCGTTTGATGAATTTACGATCATATCGTGTATTCCGCGCTCGAGTTCTGGGGTAACACGGACCTTTTCTTCGTCGATCTGACGTTCGATCGCCGCAAGGTAAAATAATTTGACCACACTTGCGGGATATATCTGTGCCTCACCGCGAACCGACGCAATATCATATCGATCGGACGGTGTCAGGTCGATCAGTGTCGCAGCCGCATCACCAGGCTTAAATCCTTTATCTCTAAAAGCCGTAAGGCTTTCATTGACGGCACTGTCCAATATCGTTTGCAGTCTCGCGGACTGACGGATAACCGGTGCAGCATAACCTTTCGTAACAGTGATCTCGCGAGCATTATCAGATCGCTGAGCGATGACAGGCATCACTATAAATATTGCCGCTGACAAAATTACCGCGAACCTTTTCGACTTCAACATCAGACTTTCCTCACTTTGCATTATCAATGACTTTTGGTTAAGAGTAATAAACTAACCCTCTGATAACAAAATGGCGTGGACGGTCGTGGATATTGGAGATAGTAAAATGCGATCTTAGAAAGTGTTATTCATCTCCGCATTTTTTTCTTAATGACATCGTTCTATCTTTGTGAGGATCCCTTTGAAAGGCAGCATTATGAAACATATCAGTATCGCAATAGCTTTTTTGATGGCACTTTCGTCTTTGGCGGCCGCACAATCGGTAGAAAATGCGAGCCGCAAGACGATCGGATATATACAAAAGAATGGCACTGTCGAAAGTGCAAGCCGCAGTACTGTCGGATATATCCAAAAGGACGGCACCATTGAGAACTCAAGCCGTTCGACGATCGGATATTTACGTGATGACGGCACGATTGAAAATTCGAGCCGCAGCACTATCGGTTACATCCGCAGTAACGGCACTGTCGAAAACTCGAGCAGATCAACTCTTGGCTACGTCAGATCCGACGGAACCGTCGAGAACAGCTCGCGAAGCACGATCGGTTATGCCCGAGACATAGACTCACGTTATGCCGCTATTTATTTCTTCTTCTTTTTCGGGAAATGATAAATGGAAGTGTATTTGCCGCAGAGGCAGCTGTCCTTATGCATCTGCGGCAAGTTCAGGTCAGAAGATGCCTTCGCCGAGAAAATTTTCTCGAATATAGGCGATCGTATCCTGCAAAGTTTCTTGCGGGTCGCGCGGCTGAAAGCCCAGAGAGTCCTCAGCCTTTGAGGAATCAAAGTACCAGAAATGCTCTGCCTGTTCGACCTCATTGGGCATTACAGGCGATGTTTTACCCCAATTTTTAAATACGGAATCGATCACACCCGATCCAACCATCGCAAATCTTTTCGGTACTTTCAGCATCGGAGCCGTTACACCCGACAAACGTTCGAGCCGTCCAAAAAATTGCTCGAACGTCATGTTCGCTGAACCGAGCAGATATTTCTCAAGATGCTCGCCTTTATCCAATGCATTAATAAATGCGGCCGCTGCATCACGAGCATCTACAAAACTCAGTCCGCCGCCGGGACAATAAGGCAATTTCTTTCCCAGAAAATCAAGCACGACCTTTGTCGATGAAAGTCGCTCGTCATTTGGCCCGAGCAGTAATGACGGATTCATAATGACCAGCCTGCGGCCGTCACCGTCAAAATTTTCGACAGCGGTTCGCTCCTGATAATATTTCGAACCGTAATAGGCCCAACGCGTCAAGATCTCGACCGGCTGCGGATAGGCTTCATCAACGATCTCAGGATCTTCGGTTACCGCGATCGTGCCGCTCGATGATGCCAGCACCATTGTTAAAATGCCGGCCTCTTTAGCTGCTTCGCATAAGAGACGCGTCCCTTCGAGATGTACCCGATTCATCGCCGCAGCATCATCATTATTACGCGACACTTTCCCTGCAAGATGAATGATCGCGGACACATTCTTACAGGCTCTGGCTAATGTTTCGCGATCTGTGATGCTTCCCTCGACAGCTTTTATTCCGGCGTCTTTCATCCAAACCGGCACATGAGATGCCAATACCTTCAGATTTCTTTCACCGTCAGCTAAAAATCGGTTAACAATATGCGTTCCTAAAAAGCCGGTTCCGCCGGTTATCAGGATCCGTTTCTCTGCTTTGTCTGGGGCCTTTGATTTTGCCATCTTTTATTATTTCCAAGTCTTCCAGATCGGATGAGCCTCTGTGTTAAAGACACCGTTTCCCTTTAGATCCAAAGCCGATGATGGAGCAAACAAAAGGTAAAAATATTTGAACGTCTCAGCCAAGACAAAACTGTGCATATAATCGGCTCTCTCTTTGGTCTGCACATTTTTTAATCCGGTGTAGGCAACATCCGTTCGACAGTATTTAACAAAGTCATCGAACATAACCTTGCCCATTGCGAGATATCCAGGATCTTTTGTCTGATGGTACAGATAATATGTGGACTCGATGATCTCCGGGCGCAAAGGATAACCTGCATCGGTGACTTTCTTTAGCTTATAATCATATTCTTCCGGCTCGATACCGTTTACCTGCCACATTTTAAATGCTGAATCCTGAAGTTTTGCAGCAGTATCAATATCGCCCGAACGCACTAATATCGCGGGAAAGAATGCGTCCAACGCACCATACGTTGTGTCGGTTCGCTTACCCGTATTCATTTCAGAGTGCCCGAACCAGACCTCGCCATCGATATCGTCACGAAGATATTTTTTGACCGAGATGATCGACCGGGTCCACATCTCGTCGAGTTCGTCATCCTCACCCTCAAATAATATCGAGCCTTTCAGCAGATACTCAAGATATGAGTCGATCTCAGAACCGACAAAGCTGTCAGTGTTTGTCCACTTCCCTGTCTCGACATCAATGGCACGCCCCACAAGTCCGATCGTCGATCGTCGCTTATATATCTCTCCGATCGCCTTGCGAGCCTTTTCGTAATATTTCTTTTTGCCTGTGAGTTTGCTCAGTGTTCCGAACTCCAGCAAAAGTGTGCCAACCTCAGCAGGGTTAGAGATAGCGTCACGGGTCTTTCCCGAACGAAGATTGACGTAGCGATAAGGCATACCTGTCGGCGAATCGAATGCCGGCAGCAGACGGCGTCCCAGATCGTCTGCAAGATCCAGCAGCCTTTTATCCTTTGTGATCTGGTATGCAGAGATCAAACCGCCGAGTTCGCGGATCGTGATCTCAAATACCTGAACCTCCATATCTTTATCGTATGAAAGATTTTTGGCAATGAAATTGCGAGTTACATCCGCTTCTTTTTTAAAACCCAGAATATATAACGAATCTAGCGCATCTACGGGCGTCATCAATATCGACTGCCCATACCAATCACGACAGGTTTTGCTGATAGGCTTAAGATCGTCATGGCCCCAACAATATTTTTTATAGCCATCCCACGAATGCTTGAATTCAGCCCTGACTCGTTCCGCCATCGCTTTTTTGTCGATGGTTTGGCCATTCAGCACTCCAATGCTAATAAGAAATATGGATGTGATCGAAAGAAATTTGCTATTCATAAACAAACCACAAAAAGACTTACTATTTGGGACTATACCGCTCAAAGATAACTTAGCAACCCGGCCTACATTCTTCACAATCCGAGAAATGTAATTACTGCTAAGAACAGCACTCTACTCATCGATCACCGGCTCCTGTTTTCGTGAGCGGCGACGCTCGGCTTTCCATGCTTTGCGAACGGCAACGACGTCAAACTTGTCATGCTTACCGTCACGCATATTTTCGACCTCGTGTTGAACGCGGGCGGCGACCAAACGATATGCTTCGGCATTAGGAACTCCCTCGACCATCTTTTTTAGCTCATCATGATCTAGAAAACGCCCAACTTTGGCTCCGACGCTTGCACCGATGCTTTTACGCGGCGGTATCACCATGCCTTTCGGAAACGCTTCATATGTACCCCAAATATATATCGGTAAAATACCGATCTTTTGGTTTAACGCAAGGTAACCGATGATAGGTTTAAATTCGGCGATCACACCATTCGCCTGGCGCCCGCCCTCGGGAAATATGAGTGCGTTGTATCCGTCATTCAATATCTGCGTCACGTGTCTCAATGACTGACGCAGACTGCCTGTGCGTTCAATGGGGACAAGCGTCGTAAAGTTATTCATGTACGCACGCTTGTATTTCGTATCGAACCAGTAGTCCGCAGCGGCGACCGCGACCGTCTGTTCGGCAACATCCTTGCCCAGTGCTCGTTTGACCAGTCCTGTGTCGATATGCGATGTATGGTTGGGAGCAACGATAAAATTCACGTGCTGAGGCACATTTGATCGGCCGTCGATCTGTGTATCCAACACATTTGAATAGAGTGTTTCCTGTGCGAGATCGACGACAGCGTTGCCGACCTTTCTGATGATCGACGGCACATATATCTCGTCATCTTTTTTCTCTTCAGCCTTTGGCTCGTCGGCCATTTTCTTTGAACGATCGACACGGTTGACCGCCGTTAAAAGCTCGCGAACGGTCTGTATCTCGTTCAGAGTATCGGGTGATAATACACGTCCTCCTGCATCCTCGACCGCAGCTTGAAGTTCGACGAACATCAGTGAGTCAAACCCAAGGTCCGCGAGTTTGTCTTCCATCGCCACATCCGCCAGCGGACGGCTCGACACACCGGCAACTATCTTTCTGATCCAGACAGCATTGTCATCACCTTTGGTTTCAACGGTAGTTCTCGTCTTGCTCTTAGCACGTTCCTCAAGAGCTTGCAGCATCTCTACAACCTCAGGGCGTTTGACCTTGCGGGTCGCAGTTCTGGGCAGTTCGAACGGGGTTATATGCAGCACTTTGACACGTTTAAAGAACGGGATCGATGCCGCAACTTCACGAAAATGCTCCTCGATCTTTTTATTAGCTTCAGAACGCGAGAGCGAGATATCGTGTTCATAATCAGGCACAATGAGAGCTGATATCTTTTCTCCGCCGTCATCGTCAGCCAGGCCGACAACACTCATTTCCTTTATGTAAGGCGACCGTCCATACAGATCCTCGATCTCATCCGGATAGATATTCTTGCCATTCGAGTCGATGATCACGTCCTTTGACCGCCCCACGATAAAAAGATTGCCGTCCTCATCGATCCGCCCGAGATCTCCGGTTCGCAGCCAGCGGTCTTTTAATGCGGCTTCGGTCGCCTGCTCGTTGTTATAGTAGCCGACCATTATGTTCTGACCGCGTGCAAGTACCTCACCTACACCATTCTCGTCAGCAGCATCGATCTTTACCTCAACGCCCGGCAGAGGTTTGCCGACGCTTCCTTTCAAAAGTTTATTTCCCGGCCGCGCCACTGTCAGCACCGGCGAAGACTCGGTCAGCCCGTATCCCTCGAGCACCGTAAAGCCAAGTCCGTGAAGGTCCTTTTGAACCTTTTCGCTTAAAGCCGAACCACCTGAGATCAAATAACGCATCTTTCCGCCCATGCCCTGATGGATCGGAAAGAAAACGATCGGCCCGAGATTGAAAGGGGTGTTGTCGCGTATCCACGCATTGAACTCGATGACATTATCCGCAAGATCGGCGATCCAATCTCCGCGTTCTCTCAGTCGGGTCTTGATCCGCCGATGCAGCATTTCCCACAATGCAGGAACGCCGACCATGCCGGTTACGTGACCGTTCTCAATGGTTTTTGAGAGATCATCTGCAGTGAGTTCGTTAAGATAAGTGATCTGTGTACCGTTTGAGAACGGCGTCAAAAATCCTGCCGAGAACTCAAAGGTATGATGCATCGGCAGCACGCTCAAAACACCGTCAGTAATGTCCATCTCAAGTACTGATGAAAGCATCGAGATCATATTGACAAAATTTTTATGCGAGAGCATCACCGCCTTTGGCGTGCCGGTCGTTCCCGAGGTGAAGATAAGAGAGGCGATCGCATTCGAATGAACTTTAGCCGGAAGCAACGCATTGCGCTTTGCCTCTTCTGTCTCCGACCTCATTTCGAATACATCATCGAATGTCCAAATAACAGGAGCCTGAACGCTCTTGAACGCATCACCTGTTTCTCCGACACCGGAAGTCGCGGCGCCAGCATCTTTAGATGTACGTGCCGCGCGTGATCTCTTTTCCCGCTTGTCACCTGTACTATCAGCAGTGTCCGGATCCCACGCATTTTTCAACGCCTCTTTGAGATCAGGATGATCCGCCGCTAGCTTTGGCGACAGGACTATCGCAGACGCGTCTCCTGCCTTTGCAAATGCAATGATATCGGCAATTGACGATGCAGGATCGATCGGTATCGTGGTGGCACCGGCTTTGAGAATACCAAAATAGGTCATTCCCCATTCCGGCATATTGTTAGAGAACAAAATGACACGCTGGCCGGTGGTTATACCGTTCTTGGCAAAAAAACCGGCCGCCCTAAGCGTCAATTCCCTTACATCGTCAAATGTATATTGCTCTTTGCGGCCATCCCGTTCGATACGCATCGCAACACGGGTTGGAAACCTTTTGACCGACGTGTCGAACAGATCATTTAGATCCTTATATGTATAAGAGCGTTTTTCGACCGCTTTTAGTTCTTCCTCGAGAGTAGGCAGCACCCATTTCCTCATTCCCGGGAAATGAACGTTGAGCCAATAGTCATACCAATCAAGCCTTTCAGGATACCAAGGCAAAAGATCCTTCTCACGATCACGGATCATTGCATGCAGAGCACGAACATTATCCGACCGGTAAAGATACGCATTATCGACCATGAACGGCTTGAACATCGCAAATGCATCGATCGTCGCCTGTGTCGATTCCTTAAAGCCCTCGGTCGATCTCTTTAGATCGGAGATTATATTTCCAATGCGTCCGCCGCCCCAACGCGGAGTCGCCTTGTCCATCAGATCGTCAGCACGTTTTGCGATCTTGTTCAGCATCGGAGCCGATGTCAACTCATAAGTTCGCTGTTTTACCGATGCGGTCTCGACCATTCCCGAAAACTTGTTAACAAGCTTATTGCCGGTCTCTTTTTGTTCGAAATGCTGACGTTTATACAGTCCAACGAGTCCGACGATACGTTTCATATCGTTCGGATTCGAATCACCCGACGATGCTTGAAACACGAGCGGCGGTTTTGGATCGACGAGCACATTCATCGCCGCTGCAAGTATCGCACCCGCGACCATATCGACAGGTATGATATCGAGTATCAGTTTTTCGTTAACAGGTATGACCGGCTGGCCTTTGAGAGCTATATGAATAAGCGGTGCCGTGGTCGTAAAGCCTTCGTTCCATCCGGGGAACGGATATGCCTGCGACGACTCGACGATCGACGGGCGGACAAGCGTCTTAACAATATCGTCCTGTTTGGCGATGATCTGTTCGGCAAGGGACTTTGAATAAGTGTAAATATTCGTCCAGCCCCAATATTCGGCACGAGCAGAACCGAGTTCCGTCGTGCGTTCGCGGATCCACATCTTGCGCTCGCGAAAGATAGCTGATTTTAATTCAGCCTCATCATCCGGATCGCGGCCCTCATCGATGAACCGCTGACGTGCTTGTTCGCGAAACTTTGCGACCTGTACCGCATCATCGGCTTCCTGACGGGCTTGTTCGCTCAAACGTGCACAATCCTCGACCTCGCGATCAACGTCAAAGACCGTACCGACCAACTCTTCGCGTCTCGGAAAATAACCGACAACAGGCTCATTCTCCCAGATCGGCCCCGAACGCTTGCCCGCTACAAAACAGGTCGATACATGCACAAGCCGCGGTTTTTTCATCATCCTCGCAAGCTTGATAATGTTGTTAGATCCGTTGATATTTGTGCGAAGTGCAGACTCAAGCGGCGGATTAAAGGTCACATTGCCCGCACCATTTATAATGATGTCGGTGTCCCGCATTATTTTTTTCGCCTCAGCCTCGTCAAGCCCTAAAAACTCGTTACCGACATCACCATTGACCGGCACAACCTTTGATTTGATAAAGTCCTCAAACCCGTCACCGTACTTTTCACGCAGCGGGTCAAATGTCGGCGACGTCACGATCGAGGTCCAAAATCTGATCTTCGACTCATTCGCATCACGCGCTCTCACCGTCGCATACACCTTCCCGATATCCGGAAAATTGTTAAGCAGCATCGACAGCGTGACCTTACCCACAAATCCGGTCCCGCCGATAAAGAATATCTTCTTACCCTTAAAGATCTCTGTTGGTGATAGTTTCATTATCTAAAGGAACGAGAACACACTCGTTCACAAATGTCGCTCTCGACATGATCATCACGATCGCTTTCGTGCATCGCACTCATTGCAGACGAATACCTCTGCTCTTCTTGCTCTATGCTCGTACACGTCAATATTTGAATCCCGGCGCCTCGGTCTTTTGAAAAAATATCATCATTCCAAATACGCTGTGATCGGTAAATTTAATGCTCATTTTATGACAGCCTTTTTTTGAAAGAGGTTAAAAACCTCGTGCAGGTCATATTCATACAACGGTGCCCATACTGAATGTGACTCGCGAAATCTGCGAATAAGAGCCGGTAATGCGGGAAATTTGTTGTAGAGCCGAATTTGAAATCGTGACCGTGCAGATGTTGTAAACCTATAGGTCAGATGTATCATTCCCATTCCGCCGATCTCGAGGCTGTCGATCAATTTTTCAATGATCTTCATACCGTCCTTCGGGTTTATGTGCTGAATAACGATTATCGTATGAACAAAATCATACGACGCTGTACCCGCAAGTAATTGGTCGGGGCTTAAAAGTTTAAAATTTGTATGACCGCGTTCAGTCAACGCCTTAGCCGTTTTATCAAGCATCGACTGAGCTATATCGACCCCGACAACACTTTCGCAGTCTTCGGCAAGAGCACACAGTACACAGCCGACACCGCATCCATAATCAATAGCAGCCTTGGGTTTTGGTACTACTCCAAAAGAATCTTCAAAGTCATTCCAAAGCTGGTCAAGATACTCTCTGCCCGATCGATAAAAATCATTCAAATTAGCTTCATCCAAATTTGACGTGCGATATTTCTCATGGGTCGCCACACTATAATGAGCCTCTCGTTCGCCGAGGTCTTCCCAAGTTCTCTTATAACGTTTCATAGATATTATTTATCGATCGCAGTCTGAAGATCTGCCATCAGGGCCTTTACGTTTTTTTTAACTTTGTCGTGTTCGATTTACTTGATCTTTTAATCACTAACATTGCACAGCCCGATTATCGGCTGATGAAGCATTGTGATCTCGGCATTTCGTCCTTGTGTCGAACGTGCCATGGCGATCGCCTCGGTCAGATTGTCGGCGCGGTCCCAGCCCAAAATGTCGGGAACGTGTGCATTTTCGGCTCCGGCAGCGATGACCTGTCCGACGTGCTGGCGGCCATTTTCGCCCCAATACCACATAAAGAAAGGATGCGCTCCGTGATAGGCATTACCGCGTCTATACATCTCTATATAAGCCGGATTTGATGCGAATTCACGTTCATATTTTTCACGTAAAAAGAATGCATCACGGCTCTCAGGCAGCAGCCGATGAAAGAATTCAATATAACTCGGGTGAAAATTGTGATCGAACTCATCCATACACGGATGCGTCAATATCAGCGTCCCGCCTTTCCTCAAAAGAGGCTTGTTGCGGTACATATTAAAGTGATACCCCAAGGCCATAACCTGCACAAGCAAAGGGTTTAACGCCGAATAGACGTTGTACGGCGATATGTCCGGAATGCCGGTTATCATAATGTCGCACTGGCCTTTGACCGGTATCTCATATTGGCGATAATTCATTTCGAGGATCTTTTCATGCACTGGTTCGGTCTTACCGGCATAACATGCGATCAGCTCGTATTGAGCCGGAATGGCGTGCAGCATCTTGCGTCTCGCCATCCTCGGCATCTTTGAGAATGTGCGTTTCATCGCCTCCCATTTGAGGCGATCGGCAAACGAAAAATCGTCCTCATTCCTCGTCAGAATGTCATAGCCGTCTGAGAACATCTTATTATTAAGAGCGGTCTCGATATGAAAGACCTTACAGTTCTCATCGACCAGCTTTCCAAGCCTGATGACCTTGTGATTCAGCGCCGACTTTGGCGGATCCATGTACGAATCACTGTCACGTATGGTCTGTGGCTCATGATGCGCTCGCAGTGATTCGTAATCGCATAAACCGACCGCCACGGACTTGTGCCCGCCGTCCATCGGGACCAGATTGATATTGGCGTATATCAGCAGATCGCTTTCGATAGCGCGCTTGTTGACCCTCAGCGGTTCGTTGTGTCGCGTGTGGCCCAGCGTGACGAGGTTATCGTCGTCCTCGGCATCGTGATTATAAAAACGATCCGGGTAGAACGCATCAAAGATACGCGCACCGACCATTCGCTTCATTTCCCACGCGGTCATCTTTCTGTGGAGCGAATTGGCAACGATCAAATGAATGTCGTCCACGCCATTCGCCGCACACATATCGAGTACGACCTCAAGCATCGTCTGCCTCAGATCAGGTGTCGCCATCGGCGGCAGCGGGAGCGAGATGTCGTCCATCGCGATCGTGACCCTCATGCCCGGTTCGAGCAGCGCGTACAGCGGCTCCATGTCGATCGGATGATTGACCGCATACCGTATCGCCGCCTCACGATTCGGCAAGCCTTTGATCGGCGGATTCGGATATACGACCCGTGTACCCACCGGCAGATCCTCAATAATAAAATCCTCACCAAACGGCATTATCCGCGGCGCCGAATCCTTATCAATGTACACGATAGACTCGTGCGTCTTTCGTCTGAGTTGTAGAGCCATAATGTTTAAAGCATGAGCTACATAACGACAATAACCTGCGCAAGTTGTCTATACAGGTTATGCATCAGGATTCATCCTCTCCTTCGCCTTCATGCTGTCCATCGCGAGCAAGTTTTACACCATCAAGTAACAGTTGTCGTCGTCGTTTTAACTCTAGCTCGCCATCATTCAAATCCGTATAATGTATGTTCCATCTTTCCTCAATGAAATTTAGTAATGTAACTCCTCGATCATAAATATCAGAATCGGTCCATTCGTTTCGATCAAAACTGGTCGCGATATCCTGCTCACAAAATCCCCCTTCAACCAGTTTATTTCTTAGATCAGGATATGATTGGCTCTGTCTTGCAGTTTTGCCAAGTGAAATATTACCGAGGGAATAGCGAAGCTTTTCTTTCCTTTCTGGCTTGCCCTTTATTGAAAAGGATGGATCTCTATTTTGTCCCTGATAAATTTGATATGTATTCGCATTGCTGTAATTATTTATCAATCTATCCCGGTCGCCTTTTAGAGCCTCTTCAAATTCCCACATGGTATATTTAATTCCGATCCAGTCGTTGAACTTCTGATTATTTGCATGGTTCCGATGAATGTGGTTATATACATCGGACCAATTTACCCATTTGTCAGTTTTAACCCGCAGTTCGTCGATTACCAGTTCGTGGTTCGCGGCCGTGTCTGCAATATCTGGATTTGTGTCACCCTCAAATATTTCTCTATTGCTGTCACTGTTTGCCCTCCCTATCCTGCCCGACCAAAACCGAAGTACAGGATTTGCCATCCTGCTAAAATGGGCTCTGTTCGTCTTGGCATTGTGTCCGGCAAATAAACACAATAGTTATGCCTTTCAATAGCGGCTAGTAATTCGTATATTTGTGTCTGACCATTTGTCTTCAACAAATAACTTAGGATTAGTGGATTGAGGAACTGACCATATCTGATACGAAATATCTTCTTAAGCATTTCCTTGATTTTGTTGCTATAATTGAACCGTTCATTATCTTCCTCAGTGATAAAATCGTGATCTGGAACATGCATAAAGAACCAATATTTGACCGAATCCGATAAGGTATCAAGCATTCGCTCAATATCAATTGATCGAATAAAGTCATTTCGACTTACGTCTGTAATCTTATATTTTTCTTCAAATATATCCTGCTCAACCGACTCAAAATCACCGTCATTTCGATCCGTATGGTCATAGAACATTATCCAAAACGCTTTAAGAAACTCATCGTCATCCAGTTCGCGACTCGGACTTTTGCCTAGCCATTCGTAAATATCCAACCATGTTCTGGTTATTTTCCGTCGAAGCTTTGTTGTTTGTTCGTTATCATCCAGATATCTTTTCGTTACTAGATACATCAAACGATTTTTGAACAATTCCAATTTTGACAACGGCTTTCCACGATAATTCAAAGTCTCAAAGATAAGTGAGATATCGAGTGTCTGACCATCCATAATTAGTAAGTTAAAATACAAATTATTAAGGAGTTTTTTACATAATCTTCGCTTTTCGAAGCTATCTAATTCTTCAATTTTCTTGCTAAAGAATTCTTTTGCCCGAACGAGGTTCCTTGTATAAAGAGTTTCAGGCTCAGTGACTTTCATTGATTGGTCTTCAAGAATGGTGCCTATCAAAAACTGGTGCGACGGGGTGTCAACCTCATATCCAAAATGGTAGCAACGGCCCCCTTCTTCCGATGTCACTAATATATTCGCGATGTCATCACCATGATGCAGCACTTCCTTGTCTTTGCTGAGCAGAAAGAGCAGTATGGTAAGACTGACTAAACGCTGTTGTCCGTCAACTACGAAATATGGAGTTCGCGCTTCTTCGCCGATTCTCACTGTGAGATCTTCTTCAATATCCTGAAACTCGCGTTGCCATCTACCTACGCTTCCTTCACTAATCTTTTCGAGAGTAGCTATTCCCATGAAATGAGGAGAACCTTCTTCCATGTTTTGAAGATCAACCCATAAATCATTCATTTGTTTGGTTTCTTTTTTTACTGCCCAAGAATAACCGCGTTGATAATCAGGAATTCTCAAGACCTTTCCCGCAAATATTTCAGGCAAAGTTATCAGATTTGATGCCATAAATCCTCTCACTTTTCATACCGGCTCAAAAACAATTTCTCATCGTAATCGACCAACCCTAGTTTCACACGATCAAGCCAGCCTTGGCGGCCAAGAACACTTTTTCTGATATATTCGTCCTCAAAGAAATAGACTCTCGCGAAAGTTTCAATGCCTAATACAGAAATGGTTACTTCGTGAGCATAAGCAGCAAAACCTGTTGTTGCCGTTCCAAATCTTTCCTTTTCGCCAGCTTCAATGGCAATGCCGATGCTCTCGCCAATACTTCTTTGAAATATACAATGACTCGAACCTGTATCGATTTTTGCGTCAAATTTGATTTCGTTATCACCATACTTTAATAAAACCGGAACAGTAATTCCGGTTTGCAGAGTGTCGTAATTATGCAGAACATCAAACTCGATCGCGTATGAGTTCATAATTATCTCCTAAGTAAAATTCAGGCCGTTCTTTCTGAACAAAATGAAGATACGGAGCTTTAACCCCTGCTTCTTTTGCCGTCTTATAAACAGCCTGGCTCTCCCCACCTGCTGCAATAAGATGCCCGCCTTCCAGACAAACCCATTTGTTTAAATATTCGCTCCGATGTTCAATCAGCCATTTATGAGCCTCACGATACTGTTCAAAGTCGTATGAAATCGTCGCGGCATGAACACCGTTTGTTTCGGGCTCGTTTGAATGATGAATTTCTTCTTCGACCCAAGTGAACACTTTGTTTTTTTCTTTATACGGCAGAGACTTAATCGTCTCAATTACTTCTGTTGCTGTTTGCATAAAACCTCTCTATTTAAGATCCAGGACCGCCCAGTCGTGCTGCAATGCGGTTTGTTTGAGGCGAAAATCGGGTCTTACGGCGACAGGGTGGCCGACTATCGAGAGCATCGGCAGATCAGAGATCGAGTCGGTGTAGGCATAGCTGTCGGATAAGTTTATATTTTCCCGTTCGGCAAACTCGCGGATCCATTTTGCCTTTGTTGCCGATGCCATAACCGGCGGCAATACTCGGCCGGTGGCATAACCGTTGACGAACTCAAGCCTGTTGGCGACATAGTCATCGATCCCGAGATGCTGCATCAGCAGATCGATCGTAAAATCGAGTGCTCCGGTAAGCACGACCTGCCGCTGGCCGATCTTTTTGCCCGAATTGATAAGGTCGTAAGTCCCCGGAAATATCGCGGGTCTCAGCACCTCCTCAAAAAGCTCGTTAGAAAAGTATCTGAGCCTGTCCTGCGAAAAGCCTGCATAGCTTTTAAAAAAGACCTCGTTAAACACGTTTCTCGAATATAGGTCGGTCACACCAAAAAAAGGCAGTTTTGCGAGTGTGCCGACGCTCTTTTTGGCCGTCTGCCATAAACCTTGCTGCCGTCGGGCATAAAAGGCCAATGTGTGCACGAGATTTGTGCTCACTAGCGTACCTTCAAGGTCGTAAAATGCGGCTGGCTGTCCGTCTTTATTCATACACGGTCTTATGCTATGTTTATCTCGCTAAATCGAGCCGAGATATCGGTGTGTAATGTGAAATATTACCACCGCAAAGGCCGAATATAAAGATTTGGCGGCTGCAATGACAAAATAATTACAAATTGTAATTACTTTGTACGCACACACACCACTCTTATTATGCGCCGAGCACTCTTTCCGGGATCTTTTGATCCGATAACAAACGGCCACATCGACATAATCATGCGTTCGGCCCCCTTATTTGACGAGATGATCGTTGCCGTATTGAATAATGCCGAAAAACACCCGATGTTCACCGTCGGCGAACGCTGTGAGATGCTAACCGAGGTACTTGAGGCTGTCGAAACTGACGGCTGTAAAATGATCGTCGAGAGCTTTTCGGGCCTGACCGCAGATTTTGCCAGACAGAGCAATGCAACGGCGATCGTACGCGGCATCAGGGCGGTCAGCGATTACGAGTACGAACTCAGAATGGCACTGATGAACCGTCGTCTCGAACCTTCGATCGAGACCGTATTTTTGATGGCCGGTGAGGAATATTCGTATGTCTCATCCACATTGATGAAACAGGTTTTCGAATTAGGCGGTCGCATCGAGGGCCTGATCCCCGAACTCGTCGAACAAAAAATGCGGGCAAAAATTAAATGATCAAAGCTGTACATCACGCACAGATAAGTATTCCCATAGGCAGCGAGCCTGAGGCTAAAGCATTCTATTGCGGCGTGCTTGGTATGCGAGAGATACCAAAACCCGCATCTCTCGCAGGCCGAGGCGGTTTTTGGGTGCAGCTCGGAGACTGTCAGATACATTTCGGGGTTGAGGACGATATTGAACGCGCAAAAACCCGTGCTCACGTCGCGTATCTGATCGAAGGCCTCAGCCAATGGCGTGATCGGCTGAACTCGGTCGGCATCATGACAAAGGACGGCATCCCGATCCCCGGCTATAACAGATTCGAATTTCGCGACCCTTTCGGCAATCGTGTCGAGTTCATGGAAATAATGACACAGCCCTCATAAATCTAACTTTTTGACTTTCTGCACTGCATCATTGACGGCCAGTGGGTTAAAATCCACGATATGACCTTTCCAGTTTCAGAAAGAGTAGCCAAAATGAAAGGCTCATCTACGCTCATCGCGGCGCAGATGGCTAACGAGATGCGTGCCAAGGGCATAAACGTGATCGATCTGTCAGTCGGCGAGCCTGATTTTGACACGCCCGATTTCATCAAGGACTATGCCTTTGACGGCCTCAAAAAAGGGTTGACCAAGTACACGGCGACTGCCGGCTTGCTGGAATTTCGGACATCCGTGATCAACTTTTACAAACGGCGGTTCGGAGCAGACATAGCCGCCGGTGAGATCGCGGCATCGGGCGGCGGCAAACAGGCATTATTCAATGCCGCTTGTTCGCTGCTGGATCCGGGCGATGAGATTCTAATTCCGGCTCCATATTGGGTCACTTTTCCCGAGATCGCTACCTTTTGCGAAGCAACTCCGATATTTATCGACACATCCGAGACCAATTTGGTCCTAACGGCTCAACAGGTAGAAAGGGCGATCACCCCTAAGACCAAGCTGATCATCATCAACTCGCCAAACAACCCTTCGGGACGAGTGATCCCGTCTGACGAGTATGTACGCATTGTCGAGGTTTGTGCTTCAAAAGGCGTCTATGTGCTGAGTGACGAATGCTATTTATTCTTTGCATATCCGCCGTCTGAGCCGTTCACACTTGCAATTTTACCTGCCGAGCTTAGAAATTGGGTCTGTATCGCCGGAAGTTTTTCAAAGACATTTGCAATGACAGGCTGGCGCATAGGCTATACCATCGCAAACCCGGAATGGACGGCCGCGATGGTCAAACTGCAAAGCCACTCGTCAACACATCCGACATCGTTCGTTCAATACGCCTGTGCAAAAGCTCTCGAAGACTATGACCGCACGATCGGATCTGTCGCCTCAATGACCGCCGAATACGAGCGTCGCCGTGACCGGCTGGTGCCGGCACTCAACAGTATTAAAGGCGTCTCTTGCTCAATGCCCGAAGGCGCATTTTACGCTTTTCTGAATGTTAAAGATCTGCTTGGCGAGAGATTTAAAACTTCTTCAGATGTTGCAAATGCTCTCCTTAATGACTGTCACATTGTGGTAACTGACGGAGCCGGCTTTGGTGCCGAAGGCTTCTTACGCATCTCCTACGCCACCTCAATGGAAAACCTAAAGGAAGCGGTCGAAAAGATGCGCGACCTATTTGAGAACCATTAGACGGTAACCCAGAGACATGCATAATAATCTCTGCATTCGTAAAGATCGATCTCTAACCTCCGGTCATCATTAGGCCGATCTCTTCGGTAGAGGTGACAGTGGGGTCAACTTCGCCTACGATACGGCCTTCGCGGATGATGAGCAGGCGGTCAGCAAGAGCGGTAACTTCTTCGAGTTCGGCGGATACGAGCAGGACGGCAGCTCCCGCATCACGCAGGCCGATCAGCTTACGATGAATAAATTCGATAGCACCGATATCGACGCCACGCGTCGGCTGCGAAACCAATAGCAATTTGGGATCAAGTTCAAACTCTCTGCCGATGATCAATTTTTGCTGATTACCGCCCGACAGCGACCTTGCCGACAGTGTCGCAACCGGTGGACGCACGTCAAAATTTTTAATGATATGGTTCACCCGCTTGTCGATGGCACCGGCATGCATCACGCCCATTGACGAGATCGGCGGACGATAATGCACGCCCAGGATCGAGTTCTCTCCCAGATCAGAGTTGAGAAGCAACCCGCGTTTATGCCGGTCCTCAGGAATATGAGCAATACCGAGTTCTTTCAGTTTACGTGCAGAAAGGCCGTTGACATTTTTGCCTTCAAACTCTATGGAGCCGCCTGATGGCTTGCAAAGACCGGCGATCGCCTCGATCAGTTCTGATTGTCCGTTGCCCTCTATACCCGCGATCCCGACGATCTCGCCCGCACGCACCCCGAACGAAACATCATTCACCGCAAGTCCGTGCTTCCCATTGACACTCAGGCCTTTGACCTCGATCACCGTCTGCTTTGGTTCGGCTTTATCCTTTTCAACCCGAAGCAATACATCGCGCCCCACGATCATACGGGCAAGGTCCTCGGCATTGGTATCACTTGTTTTGACATTGCCGACGGCTTTACCGTCACGCATGACGGTCACCTCGTCAGATATTGCCAGCACCTCGTCAAGCTTATGCGTGATAATGATGATCGTCTTTCCCTGCGAACGCATTCGACGAAGAATGTTGAAAAAATCCTCAACCTCCTGCGGCGAGAGTACGGCGGTCGGTTCGTCAAGTATCAGCAATTCAGCATTTCGGTAAAGAGCCTTTAGCAGTTCGACACGCTGTTGCTGTCCGACCGAGAGGTCCTCGATATATGCCCTTGGGTCAACGCCGAGTTTAAGCTCGTCTGACAACTCTTTGATCGTACTGTTAGCCGCGTCGAAATCCAGGTTGACGGCTGACCCTTTCTCAGCACCGAGAATGATATTTTCAGCAACGGTCATCGTATCGACCAACATAAAATGCTGATGCACCATGCCGATGCCAAGTGCGATAGCGTCATGCGGATTTTTGATCGACGCCGGTTTGCCATCGACAAGGATCTCGCCGCTGTCCGCATTATAAAAACCGTATGCGATGCGCATGATCGTCGATTTTCCTGCACCATTTTCGCCGACGATAGCGTGTATCGTTCCCTTTTCGATGCGGATCGAAACGTCGTTATTTGCCGTAACAGTGCCAAATGTCTTAGTGATGTTTCTGAGTTCGAGCATACTATTACACGACTATCGTATCGATAGATCCAAAATAGAATTGTTTATCGGCATCAAATTTGGTTGCCGTTATAGATGCGTTAGGTATCTTAAAACTTCTTTGAAACTTATCGAATTCCGTCATCGACGTACTGTCGATCGCTCTGCCGAGCCGCATCGCGTGCCACATTAAACCTTTGATAAATTGTTCATGGGTAAATATGTATGCAACGCTAAAATCATGTTCGTTAAGCTCATGTACAAATCGCTCAGTTCTGCCGAGAAACTCAGCAAATGACTCAGCCTGATCGCCGTCACAATAATGCGGATCCGCACGCTGCCAATATCCCTCGACGAGCGGCCGTCGTTCTTCTTGGGTGGTACCTCGACATTTTGAGACCGCCAGATAAGTAAATTCCTGTACACCCAAAACCGCGACCGGTACATCCGGAAATCTGAGTTTGGTCGGCTCGGCGGTCTGCTGCGTTCTGACATACGGCGACACAACGATCAGATCCGGCCTGACTGATAACTGTTCACCGAGTTGGTCGGCCTCACGCAGCCCGACATCCGTAAGCGGGATCTCACGCGGAGTCGATGTCGATCCGCCAATATTTGCCAAACTTTCTCCGTGTCGGATCAGCCAAACTTCTCGCATTTACAACTATTTAGACATCGCGTCCGTAACGATGATCTTGCCGCTGATAATGTCGGCCTTTGCCTGTGCCACCTTATCCAGAACATTTTGCGGGATCAATGCCTTGTTGTTGTCGTCAAGTGCAAATGCCACGCCGTCCTTATCCAACCCGAACACGTGAAAACCGCCCTCGAACTTCCCTTCGCGTACCTCTTTGATGACGTCAAAAACAGCGTTATCAACTCGCTTGACCATCGAAGTAAGGACATATCCGGGTTTGACCGCATTTTGATTCGAATCGACGCCGATCACGAACTTATTAGCGACGCCATTACTGTCCTTACCGTATTGCTCGACCGCATCGAATGCTCCGAGGCCCGAGTTGCCGGCCGCAGTAAATATAACGTCCGCCCCTTTATCTATCTGTGCGAGAGCGATCTCCTTTCC
>Ga0153956_1000353_pt1 | contig 55105 bp, 52 predicted proteins | sample TSFL040MetaG_FD_104704 | JGI IMG/M metagenome (GOLD analysis project Ga0153956, IMG submission 104704) | Attine ant fungus gardens microbial communities from Florida, USA - TSFL040 MetaG | ecosystem: Host-associated > Fungi > Mycelium > Unclassified | place: USA: Florida, Wekiwa Springs...
GCGTCTGCGTGAGACGCTGCGCGACATACGCGAAGCGATCGATGAGTTTCATCGGGATACTATGGGAGCATGTATCGGCGGTGCGGATGGCGTTCCGGGTAACCCTGCGGCGGCATCTATCGGCGGAGCACAGGGAAATGTGCCGACCGACCCGCGCAGCCGCGTTGTGGTAAGCGATTGTAAGATATTCGAAACGGATAATATGGACCGCTATCCGCCTACGCTTGAGACGCTCACCGACGGAGTTACCGTCAAATCGCGAGGCGTAAGTATGCAGGGCGGCAGCGGCATCAGCGACGGCACAAAACAGGCGACCGAGATCAATTCGAATAAGGAGTTGAAGAAGATATACCTTCGCGAACTGCCGATCGACCCGATGACGGGCAAGACCGATTGGGTGATGCGTTCGTCATATCAGGACAAGGACTCGGACAGTTGGGACAGTATCAACGTATTCGATATCCGATCATCGTCAGATGACGAGGCCCTCGACGGTACTAAGTACAAGGATTGGTAAATGACACTCTCGTTTAAACAACGCAACCGCGGATTTTCGCTGCTCGAATTGATGATCGCGATGTTCATACTGATCATCCTGATATCGGTCGCGATACCGACATATCAGCGGAGTGTGCAGCACGCAAAGGAGGTCGTTCTTAGCGAAAACCTTTGGCAGATGCGACGTGCCATCGATCAATATCATGCCGATAAGGGCAAACTGCCGAGATCGATCGACGATCTCGTTACCGAAAAATATCTGCGTGAGCGTCCGATCGATCCCGTAATGGAAAATGACCAATGGGAAGAGATACAGGGCGAAGATACGAGTCAGTCAGATGCCGCATCGGGATTAACTGACGTGAAGAGCCTAGCCGATGGCGAGGATTCGGAAGGCAAGGAATACAAAAAGTACTGATGTTCGAGTTTTTGACACAACCAAATTTTCCCAATGCAGCACTTGGTATCGAGAGTGACAGCATCTCAGCCGTTTCGCTGAAAAAACGCGGGCGCGGTAATTACTCGATCAGACAGGCCGCATCTGTTGGCGTGCCTGATGGCGTACTCAGGCCGGATTTTCTTGAACAGAATATCGACGATCCGACTGCATTTATACAGGTCTTAAATGAAGCGGTGACGGCCGCCGGACTTCTGGGGCAAAAGCGCTGGTCGGTATCACTGCCCGGAAGCACGGCGCGTACGGCGATACTCACACTTGAGGCCGAGCCGAGCAGCAAACAGGAATTGGAAGACATTCTTGACTGGAAAGCCGAACAGGCCTTTGGTGCTGCGGCAGCGGAAATGCGTGTTTCGCGTCAGCGTATCTCATCAGATCGCGACGGACGGACACGATTTTTTTCGACCGCGATCAAACTCGCGGCAATAGATGAGTTCGAAACGATATTTGAACGCATAGGATGGTCGACAGGACTGATAATGCCGCGTGCGGTCAGCGAAGCGGCTTGGCTCGCGGGCGGAAATTCGGCGACACATTCGCTGCTGCTCAGTTCGCAAAGTAATGGGTTTACCGCACTGCTGATGCTCGGCAGCGAACCGTCGGTCGTGCGTTCGGTGACTTGTACACCGGCTGAGTACGGTGACGAGGTATATCGTCTTTTGATGTATTATCACGACCGTTTTGGCAGCGGCAGCGGCGACAATCTCGAAAAAATAATGGTTGTCGGCGGCGATCTGAAGCATGAAACGGTTTCCGGTGTTGCCGCCGAAGCTCTCGGCCGCGATGTTCGTGTCGTGAGTGCTGACGAACTCGGGTTGGATCTTTCAGGTTCGGGGCTGAATTTCGATATTATTGCTGCTCCGGCGGGGTTGGCATCGCTTGCGTAGATATTCCGACTTGCGGGCTGAAACCTTTTACATCAAAATACCGTAGTCAACACAGATAAAAATGACTGTGACCGCAATGACAATTGGCGAGATCAGAGCGATGAGCGATATCGACCTCATCGTGTCGGCACGCGCGGGTGTGTCGGACAGTTTTGAGGAGATGGTCAGGCGCTATCAGCGGCCGATCACGAGCTATGTCTATCGAATGTTGGGCGATCTCGACTCGGCACTTGATGTCACTCAGGAAGTTTTTATCAAGGTATATAATTCGCTCGATAAATATTGTTCTGATTATAAATTTTCGACATGGATATATCGTATCGCACACAATGCGGCGATCGACCACATGCGTCGCAATTCGATCGCTGCTCAGAGCATCGAGGCTGAGAATGCGGACGGCACATATCAATTGCAGCTCGAGAGCAAAGCTCCGAATCCGGAACAGGATCGGGAACGAAGCGAATGGCGAGCCGAGATACAGGCGGTCGTTCGCTGTCTGCCTGAGTCGTATCGCGAACTGATCATATTGCGGCACTCACGCGATCTGAGTTATGACGAGATCGCCGAGGAAACAAGTTTGCCGCTCGGTACGGTTAAGAACAGACTTTTTCGTGCCCGCGAGATGATGCGGGAAATCATGTTAAAACGGGGCTTTTCGGGTATCTGATGGAGATGCGTGATACAAATTGCGACAGTATCGATCTGGCGGCTTACCTTGACGGTGAACTGACGGGTGATGCCGTGTCCCTGGTCGAGACGCATATTATCGATTGTGCTATCTGCCACGACGAGCTAAATGCCCAAAAGGAGTTTCTGCTTTTACTGAATGGCGGACTTTCGGGCGAATCACAGATAGAGATACCGGCTGAGTTTACTGAAAGTGTGGTCGCACGAGCCGAAAATACATTTGCGGGGCTGAGGCGTCCAAATGAACAGTTCAACGCGATATTCATCATAGCGGCGTTGGCGATATTTACGCTGTTCACACTCGGGGCAGGGTCGTCCAACGTTCTTCAAAATATTAACGAAGTGATCGGCCAGGCAGGGACTGTCGCCGAATTTGCCTTAAAGATCATATATTCATTTCTCCTCAGTTTTGTGGTGCTGATCCGCTCGGCTTTCGGTATAGTGCCGGCGGCCGGATCGGCGACCGTCACTCTGGCGGTGGTGATCCTGATCGCGTTCATGGCCTATTGGCTAAAGTATGTCTTTCAGGTCTTGATCCGCCGCACCTGATCTTTTCGTGAAATTTCATTGTTCACATAGCGAGAGGTTTTCGGCCTTGCGAAAGCCGTTGTTACAGATCCTGCTGCTTACGGCGATCGTCGGAGGCTGTGCGACATTTGTGTCGGCGCATCCTGAGATACAACTCTCGGATGACGAGACGACATTCGACATCGGCGATGTGCCCGATCAGGGAATATATGTTTTCGGCCGAAAGGTCAATGTTAAAAAGCGTGCGAAAGGCGTGCTGACTATCGGCGGAGACGTGACCATCGAGGGCAGGGTAGAGGGTGATGTGGCGACCATCGGCGGCAACATCATTCAAAAGGAATCGGGATACATCGGCGGTGATGTTATCGTGTTTGGCGGTTCGTATAAGCCGGAGAGCAGTACGCCGCTGCGCGGGCCTGAATCTCAGACGGTGATAATGGGGCTGTTTGAGGATACAATCCGCGATATGGCTCAAAATCCGATACAGATACTGTCGCCGTCATTTTCGCTGGCTTTTTTAGCACAGAGGCTTGTCCTTGCACTTCTTTGGTTCATTATCTCGATGGTTGTGACGACAGTCGCTCCGGGAGCGATCAGCCGGGGAGCATCGAGACTGCAACTCGCGCCTTTAAAGGTCTGCGCGATAGGTGCGGCCGCATTTACGGCTGCATTTATAGTGATCGTCGGCGGTGTACTGGCTCTGCCGGAGCTTTTAAGCCTGACGATCGGAGCGATGGGGCTGATGCTGCTGGTTCTCGGTTACTTGTATGGCCGCGTGACGCTCCAGGTCAGTCTCGGGCGACAGATACAGCGTCGTTTCTTCCCTAAAAATAACCGTTCAGAGACACTTGCAACGCTTGCGGGCGTACTTGCATGGACACTCATACTTTCTTTACCATTTATCTGGCCGCTCGCTTTATTTGCGATATTTGCGGTCGGTATCGGCTTGATCCTCACGGCACGCACTGCTCCCGAATGGCGAAAGGCCTGATCTATATCAAAAAGGCGGCTTTTGCATTCTTTGCATCCCTTTTACATAAATTTACAATTATCACCGAACCCTGCTGATAGAATTAACGTCTTAGTATCTGGACTAAGAACATTTCAGATAACTTAACCGTAACCTGAACGGAATAAATATATGATATTCAACGCTTTTCTTTCACTACTATTGGTCTTATTGAGCGGCGTATTCGCTTTTGTGCCGGGACAGTCGCCGCAGTCTAAGCCTATTCCCGGCGAGGTCGTTTCTGTCAGTGCCGCTGTGATAGTAATAAACACCGCGAATGGACAGGTTGAGGCTAATATTACTCCAAAGACCGAATTTAAACGCGTATTGCCCGAAAATCCGGTCGCTAGTGCCGCAGTGCCCTCGTCTATAGACGAAATAACGACCGGCGATAAGGTTATTGTTTCAGGCGTGCCGTCAGCAGACGGTAAATCAGTGCCTGCACGTATGATCTATCTGATGAGCAAGGCATCGATCGACCAAAAAAATGCGAAAGAAAGCGAAGAGTGGAAAACACGCAGTATCAGCGGAAAAGTAACATCGATCGACGTCGCCGCCGGAACGGTAAAGGTTGATATAAGGACACTGACAGGCAGCACGATCATGACCCTGACGCCGAAACAAGGAGCCAAATTCCTGCGATATGCCCCGGATTCGATCAAATTTGCTGAGGCTAAGGCAAGCACACTGAATGATATCGGCCAGGGCGATATGCTCAGAGCCTTAGGTGATAAAGGTGCCGATGGTACCACATTTGCCGCCGAGACGATCATTAGCGGTGCATTTCAGACGGTCGCAGGTACTGTTAAATCGGTCGATACCGCAAAGAACGAAGTTGTCATAAAAGATCTCAATACAAATAAGGACGTGACGATATCTACACAGGGAGCAACTGTTTTTAAAAAGTTTCCTGAAGAAATGGCACAGCGTTTCGCCAATATGCAGGCCGGCGGTGGTGCACGTCCGGCGGGACAGAACGGACAGGCAGGCCAACAAGGACAGGGAGGTCAGCCGCAAGGGGCTCCGGGCACACGTCCGGGCGGTTTTAGCGGCGGACGCGGAGGCAATGTTGATGAGATGCTCGACCGTTTCCCGAACATCACGGTTGCCGACCTGAAACCCGGCGATATGATCGCAGTGTCGAGTTCACGCAGTGCGGACCCGTCACGCATCAAAGCAATTAAATTACTCGCCGGTGTCGAGCCTTTCTTGAGGCTTGCGGCGGCCACATCCGGAGGCGGACGCCGCGGCGGACAGGGGGTTTCGGGCGGATTTACGATCCCGGGCCTCGACAGCTTCGGATTTTAAATATATCTATTTTTTCTTAATAACTAATACGCAGGTATTTATATGAAATTCATAAAGAATATTAGCTTGCTTGTCGCCGCAGCAGCGCTGCTTTGCAGCAGTGCATTGGCGCAATCGACGGGCAGCATTGGCGGGCAGGTCATCGACAGCCTCGGAGCAGTCGTTGTCGGAGCCTCAGTTTCCGCGGTCTCGGCCGATGGTAAGGAGGTTAAGGCGGTTACCAATGCAAAGGGTGAGTACACCATTCCTTCGCTGGCACCCGGCATTTATACGGTAAAAGTGGCGGCGGCAAAATTTGCCCCGTTCGAGAATCCGGGCGTCGAGGTCAAAGCCGGTGAACGCAATGAGCAGATAATTGCCGTCACGGTCACCGGTGTTGAAGCAAAGGTCGATGTCAATACCGACAATACGGTCGATACTGATCCGTCGAACAACGCAGGTGCAACTGTCATCAAAGACAAAGATCTTGATGCTCTGCCCGATGATCCTGATGATCTGGCGTCTGCTCTGCAGGCACTTGCAGGGCCGGCGGCAGGGCCTAATGGCGGACAGATCTACATCGACGGATTTCAGGGCGGTAATCTTCCGCCGAAAGAGTCGATCCGTGAGATCCGCATTAATCAAAACCCTTTCTCAGCGGAATATGATCGTCTCGGATTCGGCCGCATCGAGATCCTGACCAAACCGGGTTCGGACAAGTTTCGCGGCAGCGCATTCTTTAATTTCAATGACGAGTCGCTAAACTCGCGTAACCCTTTTTCGGTCAATAGAGCACCGAGCCAGACGAGATATTTTGGCGGTAATTTTTCTGGCCCGATCATAAAGGGCAAAGCATCATTCTTTGTGGATGCTCAGAGCCGCGATATTGATAACAACTCGATCGTCAACGCCATCATTCTCGATCCGGCATTGAATCCGATCAATTTCACACAAGATTATCGCAAGCCGACGAGGCGATTTTCGATCAGCCCGCGTATCGATTATGCGATCAACGATAAAAATACGCTTGTTGTGAGATATAGCTATGACCGGACGAAACTTGATAATCAGGGCATCGGCGATCTAAGCCTGATCTCGCGTGCATCTAATACGACCTCGTCAGGACAGGACATAAGGATCACAGAAACTGCGATATTGAACGCAAAATCCGTCAACGAAACGCGATTTGGATACAGTGTCGATAACCGCGATCAGAATGGTGACAATTCGATACCGACGATCAGCGTTGCATCTGCATTTACGGGCGGCGGAGCATCGGTCGGCAATAGCTTTAATCACGACAGATCGTTTGAGTTGAGTAATTTCACCACGACATCATTCGGCAAATCCAATCAGCACTCGGTCAAATTCGGCGGACGTATTCACGGTGTCTGGATCAATGATCAAGCAGAGTCGAATTACGCCGGAACATATAGTTTCCAAGGTGTTCAGGAAGTGCGAAGTCCGGCGAACTGCGATCTGACAGACCCGTCCTGTACTATTGTTACACCGGGGCTGTCGCCGATCGATCAGTATCGCGGGAACTTACTTGGGCTATCAGGTCAGCAATATCTTCCGACCAGATTTTCACTGACCACGGGCGATCCGTTGGCAAAGGTATCACAGGTTGATGTCGGCATATTTGCGACGGATGACTGGCGCATTAATCCGGGCCTGCTTTTAAGCTTTGGATTGCGTTACGAAAATCAGACCAATATCAACAGTAAATTTAACTTTGCTCCAAGATTCGGATTTGCGTATTCGCCGGGCGCAGGCGGCTCAAAAACGCCAAAGACTGTCATTCGCGGCGGAGCGGGCGTGTTTTACGATCGTTTCAGCGAAAATTACACACTTGCGGCAAATCGATTTGACGGAATAACGCAGCTGAATCTGGTCGTTAATTCACAAGATCTGGATGCTTCGTACAGATCGGCAGCCCAAGCATTATTGGCACAGCCGGTATTTTCACTCTCTGGAGTTGCCAATTCGCTGACAGCAGCCGAAATATTAACGGTGCTGCCCGGTGCGAGTACGACCCAATTGATCGCCAAGGATCTTAATGCACCCTATCTTTTTCAGGAAGCCATAGGCGTTGAGCGTCAAATGCCGTGGAAAACGACCGTGGCGGTCTATTACATTGGGTCGCAGATGTTCGATCAATTAAGGACCGTCAATATCAATGCTCCTGTATGTGCATTGATAACCAATTGTGTTGGTGCATTGCGGCCTGATATGTCTCACCGCGATATAATGCAGTACGAGTCTAACGGACGAGGTCGACAGAATCAGATCAACTTTAACTTCCGTAATAACTACAGTTCACGATTCTCGATCTTTGGGAACTATTCGATTAGCTGGCAGAACAACAATACGGATGGAGCAAACAGTTCACCTCTATACAGCTATGATTTCTCGACCGAGTGGGGTCGCGGCAGCGGTGACATACGGCATCGATTTGTAGTTGGCGGCAATATCGGCATGCCATGGAGCATCTCGCTAAGCCCGTTCGTCGTGGCGACATCTGGACGTCCGTTCAATATTGTCACGGGACAGGATACTAATGGTGACGGCCTTTTTACCGAACGTCCGACATTTGGTGTGCTCGGATCGCGATGCAGTGAACTTGGGTTGAACTATGATTGGTGTAATGTTTCGGGGCATGATCCTAATGCGATCATTCCGCGTAACTATGCTGAAGGTCCGGGAACACTCAGCGTCAATCTCCGCTTAAGCAAGAACTTCGGATTCGGAAAATCGGCTGATTCGGGTGCAGGTGCAGGATCTGGCGGCGGCCGCGGAAAACGCGGCGGCGGAGGCATGGGCGGCGGCATGATGGGCGGTGGACGCGGCGGTCGCGGAGGTATGGGCGGCGGTGGATTTTTTGGCGGAGCCAGTTCCCGCAAGCCGTATAACCTGAACCTCGGCATCAACTTTACCAATTTGCTCAACACGGTTAATTTTGGCAATCCGGTATCGAATCTTTCGTCAAGCCGATTTGGCCAATACACGAATATCGCCGGTGGATTTGGCGGGTTTGGCCAGAGCGGTTCTGCAAACCGACGCATCGAGCTACAGGCACGATTTAGCTGGTAGCCTGATTGAGTTACAATACTTCCTGCGGAAGGGGAGAACCGTTTCGACGGTGTCTCCCCTTTATTTTTTATATGAAAAAGATCGGGTTCATACTTTTATCAACGGCAACTTTATTGGTATTGGGCACTGTCTGTGACGCTCAGACCGCGACAACACTACCGGCTAAAGAAGACGGCAGTAAACAAGTTGCCGCTAAGGCGACCCAACTAACCGCAAAAGACGCCGCCAAACAGGCGTTTGAGGCACACGGCGGAGAAAAGCTTAAGAAACTGCGTTCGCTGAGTCTGAGAGGTACTTGCGACATTACAAGTTTTGGACAGGCAATACCGGCAACGTTCGTGATGATCATCAAGGGCGATAAATATTATTTTGAGATCAACAATCCTTTTCAGCCGTTGAAGCAGATATTTGACGGTAAACAGACATACTCTTCGCAGCAGACACAAGGTTTTTCGTTGCCGCCGATCACGAGTCTCGGGTTTCCGCTGCTTCCTCATACATTTGACACAGGATATGTCATCGCCGAAGTCGGCAGCACGAAGAAAAAGGCAAGCGGATTTCGTGTCACAACCCCGGACGGATTCTATACCGACTTTTTTATCGACGGGAAGAACGGCCAGGTCAAGGATTATGAATCAAGTTATGACATTAACGGACGGACGGTGACAACATCGGTAACCGTTGACGAGTGGGCAAATGCAGATGGTGTGCTTGTGCCGAAGAAATTTTCACAACGGTTCGATCTCGGGCAGATAACTGCATACGCAAGCTTTAAGGCAAAAGAGATCGTGGCGAACGGCGATGTGAGTGACGATACATTCGAAATAGACAAATAGAAAGTGAACAAAAAAGATCGTACATTCATAGCAAACATTGAGTTGCCGTGAATGCACGATCTTTTGCGATCGATCAAGAATTATTTAGCGAAACGACTCGTTTTCCACCAGTCGATGGTCTTGCGAAGGCCATCTTCGAGGCCGACGAGACATTTGTAACCGTAGGCGGTGACCGCTTCGTCATTGCCGGCCTGCGAATGTTTGACGTCACCGACACGGGCTTCGCGATATTCTGCGGCAACCTCGCTATTGCCGGTGATCTCTTTTAAAACATCAAGAAGCTGATTTAGTGAGATACGGTCGCCGTTAGCAGTGTTGAATGTTCTGCCGTCAAGCTTTGGAGCCGATGCGGCCTTGATATTCGCATCGACCACGTTATCCACAAAAGTAAAGTCTCGCGATTGTTCGCCGTCACCGTATATTACGGGCGTTTTACCCGTCATTAGCGCATCGATGAATCGTGAGATAACTCCTGAATAGGGCGACGACGGATTTTGACGCGGCCCGAAGACGTTAAAATAACGCAAAGAAGCTGTCTCGATACCATAGACCTTATTGAACGCCCGACAGTAATATTCGCCCGTCAATTTTGCGACAGCATAAGGCGAAAGCGGATCCGGCCGCATCGACTCGATCTTTGGCAACGATGGCTGATCGCCGTATGCAGAACTGGACGCAGCGTAAATAAAGCGTTTGACGCCGGCCTCTTTTGCCTTGACCAGCATATTGAATGTGCCGTCAACACACGCGATATGCGTTTCTAACGGGTTTTCGACCGAGCGAGGCACGCTGGGGAGAGCGGCCTCGTGAAAGACGATCTCAACGCCCTCTACGGCCTTTGCCGCAATGTCGGGATCGGCGACACTACCCTCGATAAAGCGAAAATCACCTGCGATCTCATCAAGATTCTCTTGGAAACCGGTCGCAAAATTATCGAGAATGGTTACTTTAGCACCTTGACGGATAAGGCCATCGGCAAGATTAGAGCCGATAAAGCCCGCTCCGCCCGTAACTAGTACATTTGGTGTTGACGACATATCTCTTGTCTCACAGCAATTTTAGCTAACGACCAACGCCGACGTATTCGAAACCGAGTTCTTTCATATCTTTGGGCTCATAGACGTTGCGGAGATCGGCGATCTTTGGCGAGGCGAGCAGTTGTTTTACCTTTTTGAGATCAAGGGCACGAAACTGATTCCACTCGGTTATGATAACAAGAGCGTCAGCTCCGCTAATCGCGTCATATTCATCGTGAGCATATTCGATAGACGGCAGCACGTGCTTTGCCTCATCCATCGCGACAGGGTCAAATGCTTTTACCGAGGCTCCTTCGGCTGTCATCAAGTTGATGATATCCGATGCCGGTGACTCGCGCATATCATCTGTCTCAGGCTTGAACGAAAGGCCGAGAACAGCGATCCTTTTGCCGGACAAACTGCCGACGAGGCCTTTGATCTTTGCGAGCATCGCATCACGCTGGCGTTCGTTCGCCTCGATGACCGAGTCAACGATAAGCGTCTCGACGCCGAACTGGTCAGCAACGGTCGTCAGTGCCTTTGTATCCTTAGGGAAACACGACCCGCCATAACCCGGCCCCGGATGCAGGAATTTGCGTCCGATGCGGTTGTCCATGCCCATGCCTCTGGCGACATCGTGGACATCACATCCGATGGCGTCACAAAGATTGGCGATCTCGTTGATGAAAGTGATCTTGGTCGCGAGAAAAGCGTTCGCCGCATATTTGATCAGCTCGGCGGCCTCAAGGGAAGTGATTACGATCGGCGTCTCGATGAGATAGAGCGGACGATACAGTTCTTTCATGATCTCTATCGCTTTACTTTCGTTAGATCCGATGACGACACGGTCAGGACGCATAAAGTCCTCGATTGCCGCTCCCTCACGCAGAAATTCGGGGTTTGAAGCAACGCCGAACTCGGTGCCGGCCGGTGCATGCTCTGTAACAAATTCGCGCAGCCATTGGCCGGTCTTGACTGGAACGGTCGATTTCGTGACCAGTACTTTATAACCATTCATTGCCTTTGCAATGCTGAGTGCGGCTGATCGGTAATAGCTCATGTCAGGTGTGCCATCTTCTTTTGGCGGAGTACCGACAGCAAGAAAAACAACGAGAGATGATCTGACCGCCGCATCGATGTCTGTCGTGAAATGAAGCCGACCGGCATCTACATTCTTTTTAACGAGATTGTCCAGGCCGGGCTCATATATCGGGATCTCGCCGTTGTTGAGTCGGTCGATCTTGTTTACGTCAACATCAACACATGTTACGTCAACGCCAAACTCCGCAAAGCACGCACCGGAAACAAGTCCGACATATCCTGTACCAATAACTGCTATCTGCATAACATTAATATTAGAAAATAAGAGTAAGAAAAAAGAAAATTATAATCTATCGGCGGGCAAAAGTTTGCGGGTCACGCCAAGGACATGACCCGCAAAGATAATCAAACGTTCGGACGGTAAGTTAGCGAGTTGGGCTAACAATGAGGACTCCGCCACCGGTCGAGGTGTCCTGCTTTTTGGTGCCGAAAAAGATCGCGACACCTGCAACGCCGCCAGCGACGAGCAACAGCCACGGCCAACCGGCAATAGCAACCTTAGGAGCCGAACCCGGACGCAGGCATGGCTTGCAGCCTGTCTGCTCAAGGCTTCCGGCGACAGCCGATGTGCCGGCTGCAACCTGCTTATCAGCGGTTCCCTCACGCATAGTGACAACACCGGCGGTGGTGTCAACGTGAATGTGTGAACACTCTACCTCGACGGTAAAGTTGTTAGCCTGACCGGCGTCCGCGATCAATGTAGCGTTCTTAGTAGCGATCGTCGTCGCTACACCTGCAGCATCAGCGATGACCGCTTTGCCGGACGAAAGAGTGCCGACGATGCTGTTGTCAGAAAAATTAAGCGACAAGCTTGAGTTCTCGAACATCTCAATGCGTCCGGTCTTGCCGAGACTAATGGTCGCGGTCGAACCTGCACCGGTTACAATGGTGCTGCCTGAGATGATGGTCGAGTTGGAAACGGCATTTTGGCCATTCACAGTGACCTGGCCGTTAACGGTGATCTCAGCGGCTGTGCCAGCGGGCATTGCGAATGCAACCATCGAAAATGCACACCAAACGGCTACCAGCGTAGTCGCAACTGTAAATTTGCGAAGTATATTTTTGCCGAGCATTTGAATCAAATTCCTCCTAAATATCAGTCCTTTCAAACAGGTTACCTTTCAACGAATCTGTTGGAAAGGCATGAATAAAACTTTTAGCGTGTAGGGCTGACGACAATGCCGCTGCTGCCGAACTGTCGGTCGTTGCCCTGTACTGCAGCAGCAGTGATCGCAACGGCTGCTCCGCCAAAGACGATAGCAAACAGCCACCATGCTGCACCTTTCTTTTTGTGATGATCGTCTTTGTCGTCATCATTTGCCGTAGCGGTCTCGCCGGCATTAACAGACATCGTCTTATCGAGCGATGTTACGCTGACAGGCTGGGCCGAATTAAGAACACTGAGTGATCCGGCAGTAAGCGTGGCCGAGATCGTCTTGCCGTCAAAGGTCAAGGTCGCGGTCGAAGCCGGTGCCAATTGAACGCTGCCGGCAGTGCCCAGGCTAAGCGTTGCTGAGGCGGTGTCGGAAGTCGAAAAAGTGCTTCCCGAAAAAATGGTGCGGCCGCTCTGTGCCGCCTGGCCATCCACAGTGACCACCGCATCAGTGCCCGAAACCAAAAGCTCTCCGGCTGCTTTGCCTTCAGCGGCAAATGCAACCATTGAATACGTTGCCAATATTGCAACCATCAAGCACGATGAGAGTGCTTTGCGAATCCACAGTTTGCTGTTCATAGTTCTCCTCAATTTGTCGCTTAGTACAATAAAATCGAAAAAATCAAACCAATTCAATCTTTTACACGAGTTTACGGGCGATGTCAATGAAAACAGCCCTTTCCGAGTAAATAGAAACACCTAGCCCTAGTCGCTCAACAAAACGTATAAGCTGAGATTTGATAAACATTTATAGCACACTCTCGCGATCTTTCAAATAGTAAATAAAGCGTTTTTAACATCAGCAAGGTGTGCTGCATATACGCGAACGTTGCATATGATCGCTCGAGGCTGCAAAGTAAATGGCGGCGGTCTTTGTTTTGACCGCTATACTTTGTAAAATGCTGTATCCTTTAGGGTGCGGTATCGGCATACGTTAATTTTTGTATGCTTAATATCAGCATACAGCGGACTCGGTTCCTTAGATAAGTGTTGGACAACGAAAGTATAGTAATCGGCCTCGATCTCGGCGGCACTAATACTCGTCTCGCGGCGATAAAAAGTGACGGTTCGATAGTTGCGCGACGCCAGGCCGCGACGCCGATCGTTTCCGACCCAAGCCCGATCATAGATCAGATCGCCCGGCTTGCTCGCGAATGTGCGGCTGACGCGTCGATGCAGATCGTCGGACTCGGTGCGGCAGTGCCCGCGACATTTAAGGCGGGAACGGGCATTTTGTCAAAACTGCCAAATATCCCGGCCCTTAATGGTGTTGATATCGTTGCCGAACTTAACAGGCGGCTGGATACAAATATATTCTTGTTAAATGATGCCACTGCGGCGACCGTCGGTGAGCATTGGCTAGGTGCGGGGCGAGGCGAATCAAACGTCATCGGCTACACACTCGGCACAGGGGTTGGCGGCGGTATTATAATTAACGACGAGGTTGTAATGGGAGCTGACGGTACGGCAGGCGAGATAGGCCATGTTTGTGTCGAGCCGCGCGGATGGGGGTGCGGATGCGGGAGCAACGGATGTCTCGAACAATATGCATCGGGACGGGCGATCTTAAGAGCCGCATCGGACGCGGGGATCAGCGCGGATTCGCCAAAAGATGTTTTTGAGATCGCTCTTGCAGGTAATAATGATGCAAGGCGCATCTTTACCGAAATGGGGCATTACCTAGGCATCGCGATCGCTGCATTGGTAAATACACTGAACCCGAAGGCTGTGATCATTGCCGGCGGTGTCGCGGCCGCTTGGGACCTTTATATAGACGAATTAAAGGCTGAACTCGGGCGGCGGGCTTTTCCGGAACCTGTGAACCGTGCAAGGATAGTGCGTGCTGCGCTCGGCGACGATGCCGGTGTTTTGGGAGCTGCAAAGCTTACCTTTAAAAATATTTACGCTCAAAGATCTCAGAGGGCCTAATGGCCGAATGCTGCTATGGACACATTTCATAAAATGTTGGCGAAATTTTACGAGGCCAGCGGCGGTAGGGAAGGAGTAGATGTCGATTTTGTCGAATTGACGAAACGCGAGGGCTATTATCCCAGCATTAACGACATCGTAAGCCACCTAAAAGGTGAGGGTTGGGCTACCGAAGGGCGACAAAATGTGCTCAGGCTCACGCATTGGGGCATCGCCGAATATAAAAGATCGGCTTCCGCACGTCCTGATGCCGCAAGAGTGGTCGAACGAGAATCGAAACGGCTGCTTAATGAGGTGCGCAGCCTCGCCGTGAGAGTTGAGGAGTTCATTGCCGAGCCTAGTGCAAAGGGGCATGCTGAGCTTGCGAAGAGCATTGATGGGCTTTCGTCAATCTTGGCTGAGATCAAGACCGGATTATAAGGCTTGCATATAAGTATAATAATAATGTAATCTTACAGTTTGCCGTGATGCGTAAACCGTAACGTGTCGAGTGGGACTTGGTGCCCACTTTTTGTTTTTTGCGGTAAAGGGTGAATTTCAGGTGGATCCGATACTTGAAGAAATAAGGAAGATCGCTGCCGATGTGGCGGCGGAACTCAGTGTCGAATTCGTTCATGCTGAGATGGTCGGGTCAAAACGTGATTCGGTCGTTAGGGTGTTCATTGACAAGGAGGCGGGGGTGACGCTTGAAGATTGCTCTAATTTTTCGGGAGCGATCGAGACTGTATTGGATGCCCGCGACCTGATACCGGGAAAATATGTGCTTGAGATATCGTCGCCCGGTATCGAACGTGAACTTTATTCCTTGGCGGATTTTGTAAAGTTCAAGGGCAGGCCGGTAAAAGTAAAGCTCGATACCGAGATCAACGGCCAAAGGAGTTTTGTCGGAGTGATCTCCGATGTGGACGGAACGTCCATAAGTTTTGAGGATAAGGCTCAGGGAGCGATAACTTTCGATCATTCGGCGGTTAAAAAGGCTAATCTAAGGATCGATCTCGGCCAGGAATTGAAAGGGCGTTCAGCCAAAGAGTTGCCTAAGAGCAGTAGTTAACAGATCGGCCTATGAGCCGTGATTTATATGACATCATCGATTGGACAAAGTATTGAGATCCTTTGCAGCGAACAGGGCATTGACCGCGATCTTGTGATCGAGGCGATGAAAGAGGCCGTAAAGGCAGCGGCCCGCAAGCAGTTCAAGGCACAGGATAAGACCGGCGACAGCATTCAGGTCGATTGGAATACCGAAGAACAGGATGTGGAAGTTTCGGTGCAAAAGATCGTGGTTCTCGAAGTTGAGAACCCGTCGGCCGAACTTTCGCTCAAAGAAGCCCAGGAACTTGTCGGCGACGATGTCGAGATCGGCGATATGCTCCAAATACCGCTTGCCCGCGAAGAAATGGGCCGCATTGCCGCTCAGACAGCTAAGCAGATACTTGTCCAAAAAGTTCGTGAAGCGATCCGTGAGCGTGTCTATGACGAATATGTGGACCGCATCGGAACCTTGCTTAACGGCGTTGTCAAGAGATTCGAACGCGGCGATCTGATAATGGATCTCGGTAACAATCTCGAGGCCATTATTCCGCGTAAGGAACTGTCGCGTGGCGAACTTTGGAATCAGGGTGAACGCATCAGGGCGGTCATCGTCGATGTTTCTAAAGAGCTTCGAGGGCAGCAGGTGATCGCTTCGCGAGCGTCGGCGGATCTGCTTAAGAAATTGTTCGAAATGGAAGTGCCTGAGATCTATGACGAGACGGTCGTGATCAAATCGGCGGTACGCGAACCGGGCGATCGTGCAAAGATCGCGGTTACGTCAAACGAAAAGGACGTCGATCCGGTCGGAGCCTGTGTCGGTATGAAAGGCTCTCGCGTTCAGAATATCATTAAAGAACTTCGTGGCGAAAAGATCGATATTATCGAATGGTCTGATGAGCCGTCGGTCTTTGCCGCCAATGCTCTTTCGCCCGCTAAGGTTTCGCAGGTTCGTATTACGGACATTAATGACCGCAAGATGGAGGTCATTGTCGGCGAAGACCAACTGAGCCTTGCGATCGGCAAGCGCGGCCAAAATGTTCGCCTTGCGGCACGGCTTGTCGGATGGGACATCAATATCGTCAGTGAAGATGTTCTGAAGAAAGAAGTTGCCCTTCAGATGGGTAAACTAATGGCATCGGGCGAGGCAGTTCCGATCTCAGCTCTCGAAGGCGTCAATGCGGCACAGGCAGAGATCCTTTCAGAAAAGGGCGTATCGGATGTCGAATCGCTTGCGGCAACTACGGTTGATGATCTTGTTGACCATCTCGACATCAGTCTTGATGAGGCTGAGGCGATATTAGGCTCGGCTAGGTCGATCGTTGAGGCCCGCAATGCTGCGGCTGAGGCAGAGACTGTTGCCGATGAAACATCAGAGCCGTCTGTCGATGCTGATGCGGACGCATCGGGCGACGATATTGCCGAAGATGAACAGGAAGCTAATGCCGATGAGGGCGATGCTTCAAAAGACGAGAATGCATAGTCAGAGCTTCTCGATCAGGCGTAATTGCTGATCTGACTGTTGTTGGTGAGTAAGATTATTTATGGCGGTTCGAAAATCCGTTCGAATATACGATCTGGCACGCGAGCTTAAGCAGGACACAAAGCGCGTGATGGAAGATCTGCGCCGCCTGGGTGCGGACGTTAGCGTAGCTTCAAATTCTGTCAGTGCCGAGATCGCTGAAAAAGTAAGGCTCAGATATTTTCCCAAATCTGAGCCTGCACCAAAGCGCGCGATCAAGGTCATCAAGGCGGCCAAGAAAGAGGGCGATGACGAGTCGATCCATGAGAGCGACGCGCCGCAGTCCGATGCGGCCGCTGAGGCCGATCTGCCGGCTGAAACTCCTGTTGAAGTCCCGGTTAAAAAGGCTGCGGCAGTACCCGCGGCTCCGGCAGAAGCAGATGAGCCGAAGACAAAGGTCAAGAAACTCGTTGCCGCAAAGGCAAAACCGGTCGAGGTCGAACCCGAGCCGGTTGCAGAGCCTGAACCGGAAATTGTCGAAGATGTTGTCGAGCCTGCGGCGGAGCCTGAACCGGAAGTTCCGGCGGAACCTGCGCCGACCGTTGCGACCGGCACCACAAAGATCAAAACCCTCGTTCGTCCGGCTCAGCCTGAAAAGGCTCCTGCGCCGCCGGTCGCAGCCCCAACGACTCCGTCAGGCACGACCGTCAAGCGTCTGACGCTCACGCCGGGTGCCATTCAAAAAGGCATCAAGCCCGGTGATAAGCTTGTTACGAACGCACCGACCAAGACCGGCAGGCTCGTTGGCGATCAGAAGTCGCAATTCAAAGGTACGCCGGGCGAATCGTCCGCGCCAAAACTTACATATACTCCGCCGGCGGACAATCGGCGGCGGCCCGGGCGCTCAGGCGGACGCAAGGGCAACGACAAGGGCGGCAGGTTTGCCGAACGCGATCTCGATACGCCGGCAAAACGCTCGATCGAAGAGCGTGTTCGCGATCAGGTCGGCGGTGGCAGCGGTGAGTTGAAAGCCGTTCGCCTCGTCGAAGGTGCAACTGTACGTGAATTTGCCGAGGCTCTCGGCATCACTCCGCGTGACATTGTTCAGCTGCTGATCAAGCGCGGTGTTTTTGCGACATTGAATCAGGCGATAGCCGAAAAAATGGCTATCGAAATGGCACTCGAATACGGATTCGATCTCAGTTTTGTACCATTCGAGGAAATGGTTATCGAAGAGGAGTTCGAGGAACTTATTGCAGCCGATGCAGACGATGTCGAGTTGCCGCGTGCTCCTGTCGTGACCGTTATGGGTCACGTCGATCACGGTAAGACTTCTCTGCTCGATGCGATCCGCAGCGGCAATGTTGCCGAAGGCGAAGCGGGCGGCATCACACAGCATATCGGTGCTTACAGTGTATTCGTTGCCAATCCGGATGATCCGAATGAGCAGCGTCGAGTCGTATTCCTCGATACGCCGGGCCACGAGGCATTTACCATGATGCGTGCCCGCGGTGCCAAGGCCACAGACATCGTTATTCTCGTGGTTGCCGCTGACGACGGTGTTATGCCGCAAACCATCGAGGCTGTTGAGCACTCAAAGGCGGCCGGGGTACCGATCATTGTTGCGATCAACAAGATCGATAAGCCGGATGCTAACCCTGACAAGGTCAAACAAGGCCTGGCGGGACTCGGATTACAGCCGACTGATTGGGGCGGTGATATCGAAATGGTTCCGGTATCGGCTAAAAAGCACGAAAATCTGGACACTCTGCTTGAGACCGTACTGCTTCAGGCTGACATTCTCGAACTTAAGGCAAGCCCGACGCGACGTGCGTCAGGCGTTGTCCTCGAAGCAAAACTCGACAAGGGACGCGGAGCTGTTGCGACCGCACTTGTACAGCAGGGAACGCTGCGTGTCGGTGATCCGTTCATTGTCGGGCAATTCTCGGGCAAGGTTCGTGCAATGTTCTCGGACCGCGGTGAGAATGTGATCGAGGCTCCGCCGGCAACTCCTGTTGAGGTTCTTGGATTACAGGGCGTGCCGCAGGCGGGTGACACATTCCAGGTTGTTGCCGATATCGATCGAGCCCAAACGATCGCAGGACAGAGACAAATGCATGCTCGTCAGGCGGCGATGGTCAAATCATCGAGCCGCGGCATCGAATCTCTCGGACAGGCCGAGATCAAGGAACTTCTCGTTCTGCTCAAGGCGGACGTGCAGGGTTCGGTCGAAGTGCTGCGTGCCACACTCGAAAAACTCTCGACCGAAAAGGTCAAGGTACGCGTTATTCGGGCCGGTGTCGGTGCGATCGCCGAGTCAGATGTTCTATTGGCGTCGGCAACTCAGGCGGACAATGCGAATACGGCGGTCGTTATTATCGGATTTAACGTACGGCCCGAAGCCCGCGTTGCCGATATCGCTAAACAGGAAGATGTCGATATTCGCCTACACTCGATCATTTACAAGGTCGAGGAAGAGATCAAGGCCGCAATGATCGGTATGCTCGACGCTATCGAGAAAGAGGTCGTGCTCGGCAAAGCTCAGGTTACTGAGATCTTTAAGGTGTCGAGGATCGGCACGATCGCCGGTTGCCGCGTCATCGACGGCATCATCAGACGACAGGCTAAGGCACGGCTGCTGCGTGACAGTACCGTTATATGGGAGGGTGATATCGCAGCCCTCAGACGTTTTAAGGACGATGTCAACGAGGTCAAGAACGGCTTTGAGTGCGGTATCAGCCTCGTTAACTACAATGACATCAAGATCGGCGACGAGATCGAGGCTTACACAATAGAAAAGATCGCCGCGACGGAACTTGAGTAATGCGTCGACCGGAGCGATTTGCAGAGTCGCTGAAAGAAGAGATCGCTGAGGTCGTCGGGTTCGAACTCGACGATCCGAGGCTTGAGACCGTCACTGTTACTGACGTAGATGTGGCACCCGATCTGAGGGATGCAAAGGTCTATGTCGTGATAATCGGCACTGAGAACGAGATCGACCAGGCACTAAGTACGCTGAGGCATGCTTCGACCTTTGTTCGTCAGCAGGTGGCATTGAATCTCGATCTGAGACATGCACCGCATTTGCATTTTGTGCGTGACATGGCCGAAGAAAATGCGGCCCGGGTAGGAAAGATCCTGACGGATCTGGATATACCCAAAGAAATTGACGAATAGGAGCGAAGAACGGTCATAAACCAGATCTAAAGGTTGCCCGATCTGTCATTTGCCCGTTTCCCCTGAACGAGTGTTAAGTCAAGTTGTAGAGTTAATTGAAAATAAGAATGATTTTGCGATAACAACGCATATCAAACCTGACGGCGACGGGCTTGGATCTTCGCTAGGTCTTTGCTGGCTGCTGCGTTCTTTGGGCAAGAATGCTGATGTCGTAGTACGCGGCGATGTGCCGCAGGCGTATCGATCGCTGCCCGGAGCGGATGCCATTCGCGATGTCGAACACATAAACGGCAATTATGACGCGGTCTTTGTTATTGAATGTTCCGATCTTGATCGGCCGGGGATAAGCGGCCTCGAAAAGGCATTTACGGTCAATATAGACCATCACGCAACGAGCGAACATTTCGGCACGATCAACTGGATCGATTCTACCGCGTCGGCGGTCGGCGAGATGATCTATAATCTCTGTAAGGCGATCGGCGGACGGATCACAAAAGAGATCGCCGAGTGCGTTTATATGGCACTTGTGACCGACACAGGTTCATTTCATTTCTCCAATACATCAGAACGCACACTCAAGGTCGCATCAGAACTCGTCAAGGCAGGTGCAAAACCTGCTGAGATATCTGAGGCGGTATATAGTAACTATCCGTGGTCACGTATCGAATTGATGCGTCAGGTGCTTGCGACGGTTCGCAGGGACGAAAGCGGCCGGATAGCGTATCTTCGCCAGACTATCGCGATGCGTCAAAGTTCCAATGCGGTTGACGGCGATAATAACGGCTTCGTCAACATTCCGCTTGCGGCAAAGGATGTGGTCGTTTCAATGCTTATGCGCGAGATGGATACGAACAGCTTTCGTGTAAGTTTACGTTCAAAAGGCTGCATAAATGTCGCAAAGGTCGCGGAACAGTTTGGCGGCGGCGGACATCGAAATGCCTCCGGATTGAGCATCGAGGGTGACTGGGATGAGTGTGAACAGACCCTCGTCGCCGCACTCGGTGCCGCTCTTGCCGAAACCGTCTGATCAACGCGAGCAGACAATGCAGGATGATGAAGGTTATATATCAGCATCATTCTTGCTCAGGCAAAGGCTTCTGCAACATAATTCATCTAAATGACCGAAAAACGCTACAAATGGCGTCGGGAAGACTATCGTGAGAATACGAAAGGCCTTTTAATGCTCAACACCGGTGACGGCAAGGGTAAAACGACTGCTTCGATCGGTACGATGGTCCGTGCCGCAGGCCGCGGACTGAACTGCTGTATGGTGCAGTTCATGAAATCAAAGAACGACCGCTACGGCGAACACGAATCGCTCGAAAAGCTCGGGATTGAGGTTCACACGATGGGCGACGGCTTTACGTGGGACACTAACGACAAGACGCAAGACATCAGAACAAGTGAAGAGACCTGGGCTTTATGCGTTGAGAAGATGCAGAGCGATGAATATGACCTGCTCGTCTTTGACGAGTTGTTGTACGTGCTGAGCTATGGTTTTTTGGACGTTGACAAGATACTTTCAGACATTGCGGAGGTACGGGCAAAACAACCGCATCTCCATCTCATACTCTCAGGCAGAAATGTCGATAATGCCCTCGAAAAGGTTATCAGTGCTGCTGATCTGGTCACCGAAATGCGTGAAATAAAACATCCTTTTAACGCCGGGATCTATGCCCAACAAGGGATCGAGTTCTGATAAAAAGAGACGACGGCGATCATTGCTATCTTTTTTCTTTCAAAAGATGAAGACACAAGTCGAAAAGAGAAAACCTAATGGGCTGACGGACCATCTGGCTCTGGCGATAGCCACTGTTGGAGTGGGTTATTTGCCGCTTGCGCCAGGTACATGGGGTTCGGCGGTCGGGGTCGCTATCTATATCGCTGTATTTAAACTTATTGTCGGAGTTGCATCTCACTATTCGATGTTTTCGACTCCGGTGCTGCCGTTCGTGGCTGAATATACGACTACAGCCTTACCGATGCAGGTGACGGGCGGCATATATGCCGGTGTCGCAATTGCAATGATATTACTATGTCTGGTCGGTATCTGGGCATCGCACCGTTCGATCCCGCTGTTGGGTAATGAGGATCCTTCTGAGGCGGTGATCGATGAGGTGATGGGACAGCTTATTACGTTCCTGTTCATACCTTTTACATTAAGCTGGCCGCTGCTGATCGCCGGATTTTTGCTTTTTAGGCTGTTCGATATTTGGAAGCCGTATCCGATCGACGATCTGCAGATATTGCCGGGCGGGCTTGGTATCTGTGCCGATGATATCGTGGCGGGTGTATATGCGGGCGGCTGTTTGGCTGTTATCTACGCGATAATGCAGTTCGTATGATATATCACGTATTACCGGGCGATGCTCAGGTCGAGGCATTTAAAAAGACAGGTATCGAGGGCGAGATCATCGTCTGCCGCGAAGCCCTGATCGCGGGGCCGATCGATGCGGCGTCGTTAGACGAGTTTTGGGATGCCCGGGCGAGATCTATGCTTGCCGACTACGGCGAGGACGAGATTGTCTTTCACGAACGTGTTGCCGACGAGTTGCTCAAACTGACAGAGATGTCGGCCGATGACGAAGTGAATTTGTGGTTCGAATACGAGTTATTTTGCAGCGTGAACTATTGGTTCTGTCTGTCGCTGCTCGGCGGTACTAATGCAAAAATACTTCGTGTTGAGCCGATAGGCCTTGATGAAAAGAACATCTGGGCCGGTTTTGGCAATTTTACTTCAGATCAATTAAAAGCATCTTTTGAGCTGAGAACCGAACTTGGCTTTAATGATGTCGAACTCGGCGGCGAACTTTGGGACGCTTACCGTCATAAACAATATTCCACACTTCGTGCCCTTTCTGCCGAAGAGCGTTTGGCATTTCCATATCTGAATAAGATCGTGTCAGCTGCTGAAATCGAGGATATACGGCCGATCGAGATCGTCCGGGAGCTTATAGCAGAAGGGAAAAAGGATATCGACACTGTTTTTCCGGAGTTCAGTTTACGGGCACCGGAGTATGGCTACGGCGATCTCCAGGTTGAGCGTCTTATCGAGAAGCTTGATATCTGAAACTACTCTTCATGCAATGAGTCGTTGCTCTGTTGTTCCAGTTCGATATCGACATCCGCCTCGCTTTTTTGAAAGATCCAGCCTTTTTTCCAAAAATAGACAACGAGGCCGACGGCAATGAGAGCCATTGACGCAAGAGCGATAAAGTAGCCGTTCTGTGAATGAAGCTCGGGCATATTTTCGAAGTTCATTCCGTAGATGCCTGCGATGAGACTCAGCGGCAAAATGATCGCCGAGACGACCGCGAGGGTTTTCATTACATCGTTGGTGCGTGTGGCAACGACCGCGAAATGAATGTCAAAGAGGCTCGTGACCAGATCGCGATAATTTTCGGCTAGATCGGTGATCCTTATAAGATGATCGTGAACGTCGCGGTAGAAAGGCAGCATCGGGGCAGGTATCTGAGCAAACTCGCCATGCGATATTCGATAAAGCACGTCCAGTTGCCGAGCGGAGATACGCCGCAGTCGGGCCACGCTTCGCCTGAGATCCATTATCTCGCTCAATATCTGATTGCCGTTACCTGAACGCATTGAAAAGACTCGCTCCTCGAGCGTGTTTATCTCAATATCAAAGTCGTCAACGATGGGCATATAGAGATCAACGAGTTCGTCGAGGATATTCTGCAGCAAAAAAGCCGCACCGCGATCGCAGACAAATGTGCTGTTGGTTATCTTTCGTTTGATCAGCTTGATACTCAGAAAGCGTTCGACGTGAAACGTGACCACATAATTTGGTCCGAGATAACCGTCCAGCTCTTTAGTGGCGAAATTATTAGGGCCTGTTTCGCCCGGTTTTACGCCGTGAACAATGAAATAAATATAGTCCGGAAAGGCTTCGACCTTAGGCTGATTGCGCGTTTCGAGACAATCTTCGATCGTCAGGTGATGAAAATTAAATACGTTGGCGAGTACATCGCGAGCTTCGTTTATATACTCTTCGGTCTCGCCGCGAAGGTCAACCCAGACAGTGTTCGACAGATCGCCGAGAAGCTGAGGCAGTTTATCACGCGTAAAGCCGGTCTCGACGCGGTCTGTGCCATGTTTGTAAACAAAGATCTCCATTTAACCAGACACAATTTAGCAATTTGGTGATCCAAATGCGAATTTAGATGATGAAAGGCGTTGAACTCAGAGCCTTTAGCCGACGTATGTTATCTTGAAAGCATTTTATGAGCGAAACTGATGCGACACTACGCGTCCAAAATATTACTAAGAGTTTCGGTGAATTCAAGGCGGTTGACGATCTTTCATTCGACGTCAGTGCGGGCCGTGTCTTTGGTTTCTTGGGGCCGAATGGTGCCGGTAAGACGACAACGATCCGTATGATCGTCGGCATAACTATTCCTGACGAAGGCAGTGTCGAGCTTTTTGGGCACAGGATGTCAGCCGAGCTTCAGAACCGAATCGGTTATCTCCCGGAGGAACGCGGCCTTTACAAAAAGATGAAGATCGTCGATCAGCTTCGGTACTTTGCGGCATTAAAAGGTATAACAGGTGCCGAGGCTGAGCGACGCATCGACCGCTGGCTCGAACGTATGAACCTCTCCGAATGGAAGTCAAAAAAGACGACCGATCTGTCTAAGGGAATGCAGCAAAAGATACAGTTCATCTCGACGGTCATACATGACCCCGACCTGCTGATATTGGACGAACCATTCTCCGGATTGGATCCCGTAAATGTCGAATTTATGATCGATGTACTGTCAGAGTTTCGCTCGACGAATAAGACTGTCATCTTTTCGACTCATTTGATGGAAACAGCCGAGCGGCTATGTCATGACATTATCTTGATCAACAGATCGAAAAAGGTTCTCGGCGGCAGCCTGAGACAGGTCAAAGAAAGCTACGGCAAGAACAAGATCGCATTGCGCGGCTCGGGGTTTGACTCGGTGCTGAATGACAGGTCGCTGATCGCTGCCGTTAACGAACATGCCGACGAGATCGAACTCGAACCTGCCGAAGGCGTATCGACAAGAACATTACTCGAACGCCTGGTCGCGAGCGGTGCCGAGATCTCGAAATTCGAAGCGGTCGAGCCTACGCTGAATGATATCTTTATCGAACAGATCGGAGGTGCGGAATGAAAAAGTTCTTAGCCGTAATGAAGCACGAATATCGAAAGGTCGTCATCAGGTGGACGTTTCTGATAGGTACCGTGCTGTTTCCGATCATCGCGTTGTGTTTTGCCTTCGTGCCGGCATTGATCTTTTCGATCGGCAGCAACGCCACAAAACTGGTTATCGTGGATCGTTCGGGCGTCATTGCTCCGCGTGTCAAAGAGAGTCTTTCCGACGAAAATATAGGCGAAAAGCTCACACATAGCGATGAGAATATCGCCGACCGAATGACACAGACCCAAAACGAACGCGTAATGCAAAGCTCGAAAAAGTCGGCCGGGACATTCATTTTTGTCGATTATCCGATCGAGGGCAAGACCGACGATCAGATCCGTTCAGAGCTGACGGCGATGACCGCGGCAAAAGAGATCGACGCATTTATCATCGTGCCTTCCGATCCGAATGGAGAATATCAATTTCTGTCGCGTAAGGCCGGCGATTTTGTTGCAAGCGGGCTGATCGACGATGCAGTGAATAACGCCGTGCGTGCCCAGCGTTTAGTCAACGCCAATATAAGCGAAGGCACGCTCAGGCGTATTAACGAAAAGGTCACGATCGATGCCAAAGCGATCGACGACCAAGGCCGTGAAAAGGACAGCGATGCCGTACTTGGTGCCTCATTCGTTGTTGGCCTTATGATCTATCTCTCGCTCGCGATCTTTGGACAAGTGATGATGGCGGCCGTTGTTGAAGAAAAAGAAACACGTATCGCGGAGGTGCTCTTTTCATCGGCAAGCCCATTCGAATTAATGATGGGCAAGCTGGTCGGCGTCGGCTTGGCGGGCTTGACGCAGCTCGGCATCTGGCTGATATCGCTTTCGGCTCTTATAGGTTTTCTCGCACTACAGACAGACCTTTCGCCGATCCTTGATAAATTACCTAACATTTCGGTGTTGATGGTCTTTTATTTTCTGGTATTCTTTTTGCTCGGATATTTTCTGTTCGCATCGATATTTGCATTGATCGGCTCGACGGTCACGACCGTGCAGGAAGGCGGTCAGTTCGCGATGCTGCCGGTGATGCTTATGCTCATCGGGTTCTATATGAGTTTTGCGGTGATACGCGATCCGAGTTCGCCGTTGGCTTTTTGGGCATCTGTCGCTCCGTTCTTTGCACCGATATCGATGCCGGTCCGGATACTTGCCGAGACGCCGCCATTTTGGCAGATCGTTCTTTCGATGGGAACGAATCTTGCCGCAATAGCGTTTATGATATGGCTCACATCGAGGGTCTATCGCATCGGTATGCTGATGTACGGAAAAAGGGCTACGATACCCGAAATATGGAAATGGATCAGACAGGCATAATTTCACGATATGCAGATCGGTTAAAACTAAAATAAAGGAGTATTGGTATGTTTCATTTGATCGGACAATTGATTGGCGGATTGATCGTGGGTGTTATTGCGAGGCTCCTGATGCCGGGCAAAGAGGCATTTCCTGACGGAGCATTGGGTTGGCTGCTGACGGCGCTGTTGGGAATAGCAGGTGCATTTGTCGGCGGCTTTATTGCCAAGTCACTTTGGGCGGGTGACAACTACGCGGCAGGATGGATAATGTCGATCATCGGAGCGATCGTGCTGTTATTGATCGTTAGGCTTATCTTTGGCCGCGGCGGTGCGAGTCAATGATCGGATATTCATATAACCGGACGGCAGTTCCCGCTGCCGTCCTTACTCTTCGGCATGATGGCCTTCTTCAAATTTGCGTTCGATGCGGCGGTCAGGAATGAACCACATTATCGCAACGAATACGTAAAGGGCATGCGAGATATATTGCTGCACAAAAGCGAGCGGTATCGCGAGGATGTAGCACAGTATAGAGATCTTGCCTTTCCAGTCGCTTCCCAACGCCTGCTGCAGTAATTCATTTTCATTATGACTATGCTTTGTGATCTTAAATTGCAGCAGCGAGTATGAAATGGCACAGCACATCAGCACAACGCCATAGACCGCTGTCGGCAATGCTTCGAAATGATTCTCGCCCATCCATCCCGTCGCAAACGGAATAAGAGAAAGCCAAAAAAGCAGGAACATATTTGCCCACAGAACCTTGCCATTGATAGCTTTTGTTGCCTGGAGCAGGTGATGGTGATTGTTCCAATAGATCGCCAGATAGACAAAACTCAGCACATAAGCCAAAAAGGTCGGCACAAGCGGCTGAAGTGCGGCCAGATCTGCACCATGCGGTATCTTGAGTTCGAGCACCATGATCGTCAACGCTATCGCGATCACTGCGTCCGAGAATGCTTCGAGTCGAGTCTTGTTCATCTATTAGTTTTCTTCTGCGTTATATATGGTTATCTGACCGATAACACAAATCATATTTGAAATCATATTTGAAACACACAAAAGCGGCAATGCCGAACGCGGCAATTTTCCCGTTCACGCATTTACTGATGTTTGCGTGGTATATTACAAGCAAATGGACATTCAAGATATCAGACGGGCGGCGACGACGATCAAGCCTTACATAAAACGCACTCCGCTCCAACACAGCCGAAGTTTGAGCGAACGCCTCGGGACGGACGTTTACGTTAAATTTGAGCTTTTTCAGCGCACGGGTGCATTTAAAGTTCGCGGAGCCTTTAACAAGCTTTTGTCTATGAGCGAAGCCGATCGTCGAAAGGGCGTCGTTGCTGTCAGCGGCGGAAATCACGCACAGGCGGTTGCCTTGGCCGCGGCGGACCTGGGCGTCGATGCGGTGATCCTGATGCCCGAGAACACGCCTAAAAGCTATCTTGAGGCAACACGCGGTTATGGTGCAGTCGTCGAGTTGACGCCCACGATCAAGGCCGCATTTGACCGTGCTGCCGACTATCAGAACGAAGGCCGCGTATTCGTGCATCCATTCGACGACGAACTTGTGATCGCCGGACAGGGAACTGTCGGCATCGAGATCGTCGAAGACCTGCCCGATGTTACCGATGTAATTGTCAGCATCGGCGGCGGCGGCCTTGCAAGCGGGGTTGCGATTGCGGTGAAGGAACAGGTCACCGATGCACACATTTGGGGCGTTGAGACCGTCGGTGCGGACGCAATGTCTCAGGCAGTTGCAGCAGGGCATCCGGTCGAACTGCCCGCCATCACATCCATTGCAAAGACGCTTGGTGCTCCGTTCGTCTCAGAACGCACCTTAAATTACGTGCGGAAATATCTCGGGTCGGTGACCGTGGTCGATGACGCCGAGGCCGTTGCGGCGATACATTATCTCGCCGAGCGGTTAAAGGTCATCACGGAACCGGCCGCCGCTTGCACACTTGCTGCCGCCGAGCGTTTGAAAGACAAATTCGGCCCGACGAGCAAGGTCGTACTCGTGCTGTGCGGCGGCAACACATCGATATCCGATATTTGCGGTTATGCCATTTAAAAAGGCCTTTGCGCGGCGAATGTAGATCTTTTTGAGGTGCTGATAAAAATGCGAACTCATGTATTGAAATATGCTGCGGCGATATTTGCCGGGTTCATTGTGACCGGCATAGCTGATATCAATGCGACGGCGCAGCGAAAGCCAAAGGCCTCGCCGACGCCTCAGGCTCCGGCGCAGATACGTGACAGGTCGGTTATGGACACAAAGCCGATCGAGTGCAGTTCGCCGACGGGGCTTACCTCAGCCGAGATGGGACAGATACTTGCCGACCACAACTCGGCACGCGGACAGTTAGGGCTGCCGCCATTGAAATGGGATTGCGGCCTCGCAAGATACGCAATGGAGTGGGCATCAAAAGGCAACTGGCATCACCGTGACGAATCAAACTACGGCGAGAATATCTTTGTCTCCTCTGAATCGAATATAAGCGTTATCGCGGCCGTTTCGCATTGGATGAGCGAAAAGGCTAACTATAACGCAACAACCAACACTTGCGCGCCTGACAGGATCTGTACGCATTACACACAGATAAACTGGCGTAAGACGCTAAAGGTCGGCTGTGCGATGAATCGCGAAGTGAGCGGTAAATGGGCAGCGGTCGTGGTTTGCAACTACGATCCGCCGGGCAATACCGGCGGCAAACCGTTTTGACGCATTAAATACTTGTGCCGTCCCGCGTGCGCTTTTGCCGTTGAGCGTGGTATCTGTTATCTTTTTATCGATGGAATACTCAAACTCAATGTCAAAAATGGCGGGACGGGTCGGCTCGCTTGTCTGTGCCGCCGGGCTTATTGTTTTCTTCGCGGGTATTTTAGGATTTCCCCGATGGATGGTACTTGCCGGATCTGGTTTGATGGGGATATCGCTGCTCGGTTTTTATATTCAGGAGTATATCGAGCGCCGTAACGAAGAGGCCTCGCACAGCTAGTTCTCGGCAAAATAAAAGATCTTATGCCTCCGGTTCGTCTGGCCGGAGGCTTTTCTTTTTGTACCGCTGCGTATTTATCAGTGATACGATCTCTATATGACATCCGAATTTGAAATGCTAATGCACGACCCTGATCTTGAGGCGGTCCGCGGCCCTGGTGGAACGCTCATTTTCGTTGACGGTGACGGTTATTGCGTCGTCGGGCCTGAATTTGTCAGTATGGACGACGACAGCGGCCACGCGCACGGCCCGACTCGCGAGTCGGCTCTTGCAAATTACTTCATCAAGCACCCCGGACGCGATCGCTAGTGTTTGGAAGGTTATGGACAATCGTCCGCACGAGGTTTAATCTGAAGCTATGAATGAACAACCTGACAACAAATATCAACCGTCGATCAATGAGCAGGTCAAGCAAGAGTTCGCTCATGCCGAAGCCGAGGGTTCGCTGCCGGTCGATGAGGTCAAAGATGATTCGCTCGACAACAGCTACATCCTGCCCTCATCCGAATACAGCCGCGAAGACGTCGATGCCAACAACATCGATCCCGACCAGATCGGCGAAGCATTCGGTATCGAAGACCAACGCAACGAGCCGCTCAAGACCATCGACGAACTCGAGCGCCGCGATGCCGACCCGTGGGAATTAAATCCCGCGTCCGCCGATGACCCCGAAGTCGCTCAAGGCGACGCCCTTGATGATGAGATATGAGATATCAGTGATTAGTGATGAGTGCGTCGTGTCGGAACCGCCTGCGTGAGCGGGCGGCCGGAAAGCCGAGTGCCGAATACGCCGTGTCAGTGCCTTTGGGTACTGCAAGCGGCCAATGATCGGAATATCACAAAAAGGCCGGGGCTTTTGCCGGGGCCTTTTTCTTGTTAAAGGTCAGGAGTTGGACGTTGACGGTGAGATCGTTTCTTTGTGAACGCTTTGATGAGCGAGATGCTCGGCTTCGAGTTTCTCGATGCGTTTTTTGATCGCTCGGCGGGCCTCTGAAAATCCGCTGCTTTCGTTCAATATCTTTCCGACCTCAAGCATAACGAGTAATTGGACCTCAGTTCGATCTTCAGTTGATAATGCCATAGTTCTTTTAATATATGCCCTCTAGCGGTAAAAACGAAAAGGGTCGCGGTCGCTGGCCTTGCGCGATTCTGCCGTCGGCAGCCGCATCGCCACCAACTCCGACATGGACGCCAAGCTCCACGACCTCTCCCAACTCAAGGACTCGCTCCGTCACCTCGTCAAAAATTACACCAAATCCAACCCCGGCGCCCAAGCCGCCTGGACCTCCGCCGCCCACGTAGAGCGCGCCCCCAAGAAAAAGAAACCCGATCTGCCAACACCATAAAGTCGGCCCCAAACGAAAAACGCCGGCCCCAAGCCGGCGTTCTTATCACAGAATCACTAATCGCAGGTCTGACTCCACCCATTGCAGACTCCATCCATTATAAAAACGCCAGATATACAATCCGATGTTTTTCGGAGTCGACCAGGCTAAAGCGTTCGTGCCTGAAGATCCGTAATTCTTTTTAGTAACTCGGAGATATAGCCGAGTTACTCATTTAGGTCGGGGAAGTAGGCACTCGGATGAACTGACTCGTTTCGGTTGTTTAGAAGTCCATGATAAGCCTTCATTTCAGTCTTGTTGCAGAGTCCTACTTCTTTGACAGCCTCAATCCGCGCGAATTCGGCGAATTGCTCCCGCAAATCTTCATTGCTCTTAAATACCCATTTCGGACGCGATGCTTTCAACTTGACGTAGCCATCGGACGCCAACTTTTCATCGAGGAAGTCTACAAAACCGGCCCATGCCATTACGTGAGCCGCTCGATACAGCTCGTTTTCAACGCAGCGAAGAGCCTGACGGAATAACTCGTCTTGATTTAGGGTCAGGCCAGTAAGCTTTTTGTAAGTCTCTCCTAGATTGACGGCTCGCGACTTCGACGATTCGAGTTTACCCAATATTTGGTGAGCCTCAGTTTCGAAGCGATCGATTCCCTCTAGCAATTCTCGGATCGAATCACGATTTATCTTTGGATAGGACATGTTTGTACAGTGATTCAAAGAATTTGTCGTAAACGGAAGCGTCTTCCGTTGCGGGGACTTGAAGCTGGATGTTGACCGTTATCGCGAGAGGTCCTCCGGCGGCGCCAATCGACGGTTTCTTGCGCTCTTCCTTTTTAACTACCGCGTCCGCGACATCATCTTCTATGCTTTCCGGTACGTCCGCCTCGAAGTCAGCTAGGTCACGGAGCGCTTTGAAAGTGTTTAGTATAGAAGTGACCATGACCGCTGCAACGGTCGTGTTCGAAGTAAAAAAGTTGTTGAGAGCCTCGTCATCTTTTTTGTGTGCCTCGGGATACATCGCGAAAAGCGTCGAATATGACGCACGCATACTTTGCGCCAACACAATGGCAGATTTTGTTTTGTCCCTGTAATCCATCCAGATTTGGGTAGGGACTCCGGCTCCGTCGACAAATCCGAGAAACTTCAAAACTCCGGGAAGGTTTTTGTCGCTTTTTGTTTTGAGTCCAATAGACTCGATCCACTTCTGGTTAACTTTCGTGGGTTTACCTACTGCCTGAATCTGGTCAAACAAGATTCTGATGCTCTTTACCGTCTGCGTGTATGGAAATTCTGCCATTCGACCTCCTGATTTTTACTCAAAAGAGGCTTCGCTCAACTCACGCTGAACGAAGCCTTCAAATTACTGGCAGTTAAACCGCAACTGCCGCAAGGTGAGAAACTTGCGGCCGGGAAATTACATTCCCATGCCCATGCCGCCGCCCATGCCGCCCATGCCGGCCATTGGGTCGCCGCCCTTTTCGTCGGGGATGTCGGCGATCATGGCTTCGGTGGTGAGCATCAGGCCTGCGATCGAGGCTGCGTTCTGGAGAGCGGTGCGGGTGACCTTTGCGGGGTCGATGACACCGGCTGCGACGAGATCGGTGAACTCGTCGGTCGCTGCGTTGTAGCCGAAAGCAGCGTCGCCGTTTGCAACCTTTTCGATAACTACCGCGCCCTCCTGACCGGCGTTGGTCACGATCTGGCGAAGCGGTTCCTCGACGGCACGCTTGACGATGTTGATGCCAACCTGCTCATCAGCGTCGTCGAGTTTGACGTCAGCCAGAGCCTTAGCCGCACGAACAAGGGCAACACCGCCGCCGGCGACGATACCTTCTTCGACAGCAGCACGCGTTGCGTACATAGCATCTTCGACGCGAGCCTTTTTCTCTTTCATCTCGGTCTCGGTAGCTGCACCGACCTTGATGACGGCGACACCGCCGACGAGCTTAGCAAGACGCTCCTGGAGCTTTTCGCGATCGTAGTCGCTCGAGGTCTCTTCCATCTGAGTACGGATCTGTTTGACGCGTGCAAAAACCGCGTCGCCCGATCCTGCGCCCTCAACGATGGTCGTATTCTCTTTATCAACGACAACCTTTTTAGCCTTGCCGAGGTCTTCGAGAGTGACGGCCTCGAGCTTGATGCCGAGATCCTCGGTGATGACCTTGCCGCCCGTGAGGGTCGCGATGTCCTCAAGCATTGCCTTGCGGCGATCGCCAAAGCCCGGAGCCTTGACGGCAGCGACATTCAGCGTGCCGCGGAGCTTGTTGACGACGAGTGTCGCGAGGGCTTCGCCATCGACGTCCTCAGCGATGATGAGCAGCGGACGGCCCATCTTTGCAACCTGCTCGAGGATCGGCAGAAGGTCGCGCATGTTCGAAATTTTCTTCTCGTTGATCAGGATGAAAGGCTCGTCGAGAGCTGCCTCCATACGGTCGGGATCGGTGACGAAGTATGGCGAGAGGTATCCGCGATCGAACTGCATACCCTCGACAACCTCAAGGCTGGTCTCCATCGTCTTTGACTCTTCGACGGTGATGACGCCGTCTTTGCCGACCTTGTCCATCGCCTCTGCGATGTGTCCGCCGATCTCTGAGTCGCCGTTTGCCGAGATCTTGCCGACGTTAGCGATATCGTCGCCCGAAACCGGCTTTGCCTGTTTGTGAATGTCCTCGACCAGCACCGCAACTGCCTTGTCGATGCCGCGCTTCAACGCCATCGGGTTCGCACCCGCGGCAACCGTGCGGACGCCTTCTTTAAAGATCGCCTGTGCGAGCACCGTCGCGGTCGTTGTGCCGTCACCGGCAACGTCCGAGGTCTTGGACGCGACTTCGCGGACCATCTGTGCGCCCATGTTCTCGAGCGTGTCCTTAAGCTCGATCTCTTTTGCAACGGTCACACCGTCTTTGGTGATCGTCGGGCTTCCGAATTTTTTGTCGATAACGACGTTGCGGCCTTTCGGGCCAAGTGTAACTTTAACTGCGTCTGCGAGCTGATTAACGCCGCGCAAAATTGCCGCACGCGAATCTTCGCCATGAATAACTTGCTTTGCCATTGTGAATAGTCTCCTAGAAAGTCTTGGAAGTCTGAAAGTCCAGGAAGTTAGAGCAGATTCTCGAATGGTCGGGGCGAATTGGCTTCCCACACTTCCGAGATTGGCTCGACTTCCTCGACCAACTTATGCTGCTGCGCCTGCGCGGTTGATGATGCCAAGGATCTCGTCTTCGCGCATGATGATGAATTCCTCACCGTCGAGCTTGATCTCTGAGCCGCTGTATTTGCCGAAAAGAACACGATCGCCCGCTTTGACATCCAACGCCTGGCGCGAACCGTCTTCTTTATATTTGCCCTGTCCGGCTGCGATAACCTCACCCTCTTGCGGCTTTTCCTTTGCCGTGTCAGGGATAAAAAGGCCGCCCGCGGTCTGATTGACGGTGTCGTCGATGCGCTTAATGATCACGCGATCGTGAAGCGGTGTGATATTGGTAGCCATAATTGATACTCCTTTATAGAAATAATCTTTAAAATAACTACGTGCAGAGATAAAATTACACTTTTAGCACTCGGCACGTATGAGTGCTAGTATATCAAAACTGTATGCTTTGTAAAGCGTATTTTATCTAAAAAGCATCATGCGTTGGCAATTATTTTAGGAAAGTTGATATGAACTCACTCATATATTGAACTTTAAATGCACATTTCAGAGATAAACATTTATCCGATCAAATCGCTAAAGCGCATTTCGCTAGACTGTGCAGATGTGGAAGCTCGTGGTTTGAAACTCGATCGGCGCTGGGTCTTGACCGATGCGAAGGGTGATTTTTTGACACAGCGTGAAATGCCGAAAATGGCCACGATCTGCGTTGCTCTGAACGGCAATGGTGTAGTGGCTTCGGATGGAAATACTTCGATCGCAATAGACCCGCTTACAGAGGGTGAGCGTGAGATGGTGCAAGTGTGGGGGAGCGAGTCAGAGGCTTTGGCATACGATAAGGACATCAACAGATGGTTTTCGCAGGCATTGGATACCGAAGTGCGGCTTTATTATATGCCTGAGGATGCCGGTCGGCCGCTGAATCCGAGATTTGACCGCGGCGGAGAATTATTGAGTTTTGCTGACGGCTATCCGCTGATGCTGATTGGAGCGGCGTCACTTAGAGAGTTGAATGAGAGGATCGCTGACTCACTTGTTAAACCGGAAATGCGATCCGGACGAGGCGAAGAGATCTCTGCGGAATCGTCAGGTTTGGTCAGTCGCCGCGTGACTATCACCCCGCCCGCAGAGCCGGGCACCCATCCTAAACAAGGAGAGAAGTTTTTGCGGGAGCCGCTTCTTATGGATCGGTTCAGGCCGAATTTGGTAGTTGAGGGGTGCAGAGCGTTTGCAGAGGATAGCTGGCGGCGCATCATGATCGGGAATGTTGTTTTTAGGACAACAAAACCGTGTGTGAGATGTGTGATGACGACGGTCGATCAAGCGACGGGCGAGTTTACAGGAAAGGAGCCTTTAAGGACGCTGGCAAGTTTTAGGCTGGCAAAGGATATTTTCCCAAGTGATCTTGATAGGCTCGGACTGTCGCCAAACGGTGTTCTATTCGGGCAAAATCTTGTCCCCGAAACACACGGAGCCGTGATAAATGTCGGCGACGAGATCGAGATCCTGGGAGAATAAGGTGTACGCGATTCGAATACTGACCGCTGCAAAAGTTTCGTACGTTAGCATCACATTGAAAGCGGGGGAACAGATCAAGTCACGGCAACCCCGTGGGCTGATAACATGGCTTGACAGCGTTTACTTTCCTAATATTTCCCATTCACCATTCACCATTCACTGTTTGCTATTCACTTTCCAGTTCGGATCCGGTAATGAGGCGATAGGCTTCGAGATATCGGGAAGCAGTAGCGTCTGCAATGTGAGCAGGCAACGGCGGAGCCGGCGGAGTTTTATCCCAATCGAGAGTTTCGAGATATTCGCGGACAAATTGTTTATCGAAAGATGGCTGGGCGTGACCCGGCTCGTATTGGTCAGCAGGCCAAAATCTGGACGAATCAGGCGTTAGCACCTCATCAATAAGCAAAATTTGCCCGTCTGCTGTATGCCCGAATTCGAATTTGGTGTCGGCGATAATGATGCCTCGTTCTGCTGCGTACTCTGAGGCGTCGTCATATTGGGTAAGCGAACGATCGCGAAGCCGTTCACCGGTCTCTGTACCGACAATGCGGCAAAATTCGTTAAAATCTATATTCTCATCATGTCCTGATGCAGCTTTGGTCGCGGGAGTAAAGATCGGTTCGGGTAGTTTGTCGCACTGTTTTAATCCATTAGGAAGTTTATGGCCGCAAACTGAACCGGTCGCCTGATATTCTTTCCAGCCTGAGCCTTCGAGGTAGCCGCGGACAACACATTCGACAGGAAACACTGTGGTTCGCTTGACGAGTGACGAGCGTCCCGCAAGCTGGTGGTGTTTCGAAATAGAGGCAGGCATTTTTGCGATGTCGGTTGTTATAAGATGATTACCGCTCAGCTCGGACATTCGTCTGAACCAGAATTTCGACAATTGTGTTAAAACCTTGCCTTTATTAGGGATAGCCGTCGGAAGAATGCAGTCGAATGCCGAAATGCGATCTGTCGCCACCAACAGCAGCCTCTCACTGTCAACCGCATAAACATCACGAACTTTGCCGCGGTGCAAAAGTTCCAGCCCCTCGATCCCGGTCGATGATATCTGTGTGCTCGTCATACAGGAATTATATCGGTGAGATATGAAAATGAGAAAGCAATGAGATACAACATGACCGAAAGATCAAAAACTCGGGCCGATATCTATTTATTTATGCATAAATTTTCTGGAATAAGCCTCGTGTTTAAACTTTGCTTACGTCGTTGATGTTTTTTAATGACAAAACAACAGTATTTGTGCATAATGGAAATGGACTAAGAACGCGCCCTTGGTTCGGTCATCTCCGCATAGCACATTCACATAGTTATAAACCCCTCGCAATCCAGAAGTTCACGGTGTCACAGATGAACCAGCAGATACGTATTTTTAATTTTGTTTTGGCAATTGGCTTAATAGTTTCGACCGGAATGACGGCATTCGCTCAGTCGGGCGGCGACCCGTCGAGTGATATGGCGATGTGGCCATATTATTTGATAATTGCGGCTTTATTATTTGGTGCGGCATTCTTTCTATGGAAACGCAGCAAAGGCCCGGCGGCACCGACACAGTACGATTACGACAGTCGGCTCAAAACATCTGAGGATGACGATCCGAGCGAGGCCGTCGATATGGCACGTGAGCTGGAATGGTTTCGCAATGCGAAAAAGAGCGGCAAACCGGAACGTCAGAGTGACGCAAGAACGTCAAAGATCGATTTTAAAAAGGCGGTTGCCAGTACTCCGACAGTTAATCCTGATGATCTCGATATAAATTCTCGAAGCTTTCAGGATAAGATGCGGAAGCTGATGTATGCTCAGTTGCCGGTCAATTCATTTATACAGCTTACAGAGGGTCGTCCATACAATCTTCTGCCGATCTCATCGGACCCGAGCCTCGTGAATGCGATCGATCAGGCACAGGAAGAATTTGAAGAGGATGAACAAGTACGAACTCTTGCCGTGCGTATTCTGGCGGCATTTCGCACCCGCAATTCGGTCGAGGCACTGACGCAGATCGCTCTATATGACCTGTCTGCCGATCTGCGGTCAAAGGCGGTAAATGTGTTGGCCGACTTTGATCACGAATCAGTTTTCGAAGCGATCCTGCTGGCTTGTGCCGACCCGACGCGCGGTGTTCGTGCGGCGGCGGCGAGAGGTTTATTCAAACTCAGTTTTGACCGTGCCGAGGCATGGAAGCGTATTATTTCGTCCAATGATAAGTATCGTATGACACACGCATCGCGTGCCGCGATCGAGGCAGGTATCGTTGCAAAATCTTTCGACAGACTGCTGCATGACGATATGAAGATAGCATATGAGGCGTTCGTGCTTATCGCTCTCGTAATAAAGGCCGGTGAATGGCAGACAGTGGTCGATGCGTTTACGGCGGCTCGTGACGAAAGAGTTAAGCTTGCCATCCTGCACGTTATCTCAATAACACGTGATTCGGACGCTCTTGCCGCGATTGCAAACGTCGATCGGAGCGGGCTTTCGGAGCCGATAATCGCAAAGATCAAAGATACTATCGAACACGATGTGGCGGTCGGGGTTTGAACCGAAAAGAACATCATATATCAAGAAAGACAGCCCGTGCCCAAGAGCTGTTTTTTTGTTATGAGAGATCTCTCAAACAGAAAGGCCTTTTCTGGTGGTGCGGTTGCTATGTGATATGATTGAGCCGTGCAATTTCGTCTCATTTCTGAAAATCAACCCAAAGGTGACCAGCCCGCGGCCATAAAGGAATTGGTCCATGGCATTAACGAAGAGGCTCACGATCAGGTGCTGCTTGGTATAACTGGCAGCGGCAAGACCTTTACGATAGCCAACATCATACAAGAGACGCAGCGGCCGACGCTGGTGCTTGCTCATAATAAGACGCTCGCGGCGCAGCTTTATCAGGAATTTAAAACATTCTTTCCGGAAAATGCGGTCGAGTATTTTGTCTCTTATTACGACTATTACCAACCCGAAGCATACGTGCCGGCGGCGGATCTGTATATCGAAAAAGAAGCGACGATCAACGACGAGATCGACCGACTGCGGTTGTCGGCGACTCGAGCTTTATTTGAGCGGCATGACGTTATCGTTGTCGCATCGGTCTCGTGCATATACGGCCTCGGTGATCCTGACGCATATTATGGAATGCTGATCTTTGTCGAGCCGGGAATGAAGATCAAGCGCGAAGAGTTTTTGCAAAAGCTGGTCGAACTGCAATATGAGCGTGTCAATGTGGATTTTGAGCGCGGTTGTTTCAGGATACGCGGGGATGTTGTCGAACTTTACCCAAGCTATCAGGATCAGGCATACAGGATCGAGTTTTGGGGCGATGAGATCGACTCCATTTCGACGATCGACCCTTTATTGGGCGAGGTTATACAAAAACATACGACGCGAGTGCCGATCTATCCGAAAACACACTATGTAATGTCCAAAAAGACGATAAAGAGTGCTGTCGAGACGATCAAGGCCGAACTCGAAAAGCATGAGCAGTTCCTGGTCGAGGAAGGCAAGGTCGTTGAGGCTCAGCGATTACATCAGCGAACGATGTACGATCTCGAAATGATCAAGGAAATGGGTTTTTGTCGCGGCATCGAGAATTATTCGCGGCACCTGACAGGTAAAAAACCGGGCGAACCGCCGCCGACACTGCTTGATTATCTTCCAAATGATGCGATCATCGTGATCGACGAATCACATCAGACGATACCGCAGCTCGGAGCTATGTATAAGGGCGACCAGAGTCGAAAAGGCACGCTGGTCGAATATGGTTTTAGATTGCCAAGTGCGAAGGACAATCGTCCGCTGAATTTTGAAGAATTCGAGGCGAGACGCGGCCAGACGATATATGTATCGGCGACTCCGGGGAATTTTGAGCTCACACAGACCGGCGGCGAAGTTGTCGAACAGATCATTCGTCCGACGGGCCTCCTGGATCCTGTCGTCGAGGTGCGTCCGGTGAAAGGCCAGATAGACGATCTGCTCGAAGAATGCCGTCGGCGAGCCGAGCGAAACGAGCGCGTACTTGTCACGACGTTGACCAAACGAATGGCCGAAAATCTGACCGAGTATTTTGCCGAGGTCGGTGTAAAGGTCGCTTATCTTCACAGTGACATTCATACACTTGAGCGGATCAAGATACTTCGCGATCTGAGACGCGGAGAATATGACGTGCTCGTCGGCATCAATCTTTTACGCGAAGGACTGGATCTGCCCGAAGTTTCGCTTGTTGCAATACTCGATGCTGATAAAGAAGGCTTTTTGCGCAGCGAGCGTTCGCTGATCCAGACGATCGGCCGAGCGGCCCGAAACGCGGAGGGCAAGGCGATACTCTACGCCGATAAGATAACCGATTCGATGCGAACGGCGATCGACGAGACCGCTCGGCGTCGCGAGATCCAACAGCAATATAACGCTGAGCATGGCATAACGCCTCAAACCATCGTCAAACCGGTCGAAGCGACCCTTGTCACGGCGTACGAGGCAGATTATTTTAAAGTGCCGCTCGATCTCGACGCGGTCGAGCAGTATTCGCCAAAGCAGATAAAGGAAACTATCACCCAACTCGAACACGATATGCGCGCCGCTGCCAAAGATATGAAATTCGAACAGGCCGCCGAGATCCGAGATCGCTTGAAATATCTGCGCGAGAGGGAACTGGAATACAGATAACAAAGTTTACGGCACTATATGTAAGTTGCCGCTGACACCGAATGTTTTTGTCCTTACGCTCATACTACGATTAGCGAGGACTTAGCCATTCAGGTTATCGCTATAACGACAGATGCAATTGTGCGGATAATTTGGGATAAGTTAAAATCCTTGTTCGGCTGCGAATGTTATTAGGTGCTGTAAATTAATGCAGGTTAAGACGCAAATTGACGACTTTCAGAATTATCTGACCGATGCCAGTAATATGTCTGGCGGGTTTGCTGAAAAGCTTGTGATGCCTGAGACGGCGGCAGATGTCGTTGAGATTTTACGTGCGGCAAACGAGAGCGGAACGCAGGTGACGATCTCGGGGGCACGTACCGGAACGGTAGGCGGTGCAGTACCTTTTGGCGGTATGATCATTTCACTCGAAAGACTGAACAGGATCAAGTCAATTAATAAATATACGATGACGGCCGTGGTTGAGCCGGGCGTCATTCTAGCGGACCTGCAAAAAGCAGTCGATGCTGAAGGGTTGTTCTATCCGCCGGATCCAACCGAATGGAGTTGTCAAATAGGTGGAAATGTTGCGACCAATGCGTCCGGGGCAAGAAGTTTTAAATATGGCGACACGCGGCGATATGTTCGGCGATTAGAGATCGTGCTTGCTGACGGTGAACAACTGAGTCTGAAGCGTGGTGAAAATCTAACAGCAGGTGAAACTGCGGATCTAACAACATCATCAGGTAAGAACATCTCATTCAAGATCCCTACATATGAGCGGCCTGACGTTCGAAAGAATGTGAGCGGTTATTATAACAAGCTTCCGCTTGATGTGATCGACCTTTTCATCGGCAGCGAAGGCACGCTTGGCGTCATAAGCGAGATCGAGATCGAACTGTTGCCAAAGCCGGAAGGCTCTTTTAGCGGTATCGTCTTTTTTAAGGATGAGAGTGACCTCCTGGCGTTAGTTGACGAGGTCAAGCAGGCGTCATTTGAAGCACGCCAACCGATGGCCGACGGCTCGTTAAATGCGACACTGATCGAGTATTTTGACGCTAACGCACTAAAATTCATTTCGCACACCTTTCCCGAAACACCTGACGCTATGGCGGGAGCAATATTTTTTGAACAGGAAACGACCGCCGCAAATGAGGATGCATTGCTTTTGGCATGGAATACGCTTCTTGAAAAGCACAATGCGGATCTGGATGTTTCGTGGTTTACGACGAGTGAGCAGGATCGGGAAAAGATGCGTGCATTTAGACATGCTTTGCCGGTGACGGTGAATGAACGCGTAGTTCGAAACAAACAAAAAAAGGTCGGTACCGATATGGCGGTGCCCGATGCGAATTTTGCATCTTTTTTGCGTTTTTACAAACAGATACTCGATGCAAGCGGCATCGAATATGTCATTTTCGGGCATATCGGTGATTGTCATCTTCATGCCAACCTTTTGCCGAAAAATGACGAAGAGAACACAAAAGCCCGTCATATTTACGGCCGTTGTGTTGCTCAGGCGATCATGCTTGGCGGCACTGTTTCGGCAGAGCACGGCATTGGAAAACTCAAGCGTAAATATCTTGCCGTAATGATGGGCGAGCGATATTTGAACGAAATGGCCGAGGTTAAGCGGGCATTTGATCCAAAGGGAACTCTCGGACGGGGAAATTTGCTTGATATTAGTCAGTAATAAAAAAGTGACCCTAGACGGGAACATTTTTTCGAATTGTAAATATGATCAAAGGAATTTTGATGGACTTTAACGGGGTCATCATTGATGATGAGCCGATACAGATGCGAGCATATCAGGCGGTGCTTAAGGACTACGGTATCGATCTGACCGAGGAAGAATATCATGCGTCTCACGGGATGGATGACAAAACATTTGTCGCGGCCGCTTTTGATCGTGCCGGAAAGGCTGCTCCGAATGATGCGGCGGCTGAGATCATCGATGCTAAATTTGAGAAATGGAAAACTGAGGTTACATCAAAGATGCCGATCTTTGACGCGATCCCGAATTTTGTCGAAAAGATGTCTCGCGAATTTGCCTTGGGCATCGTCAGCATGGCCACTCTCAGAGAGGTCGAGTATGTGCTGGAACTCACTCGACTCCGCAAATTTTTTGACGTCATTGTGACCGCCGATCATGTTACCAACTGCAAACCTGACCCGGAGTGCTTTCGTTTAGGTTTCAAGCTGCTTGATGATGCCCGTATCGCAAAAGGCAGAACGCCGATGATACATTCGGATTGTCTAGTGATCGAAGATACTGCTCCGGGAGTGCGTGCAGCGAGGGCTGCGGATCTGCAGGCTCTGGGTGTGACAAATACGGTGACTGCCGACGTGCTGCGTGATGCCGGGGCACGAGCGATCGCAAAGGATCTGAGTGATTGGATGCCGGAATCGATCAGGCGAATATTTGTTTAATTCAGGTTCGGGATAAAAGAAAAATTTGTCCGTGAGGCCCACGAATCACGCGAAAAGTAAGGATAGATCGAATTGCGATCTATTTAGTTCGCATTGCTTCCGGGATTTTGCGGTATTAACTAAATATGGCCGAGTACTTTATTTCGAGCGAAGACGCCGGGAACGATCTGTTAGCTGCGGCGGCATTTGTCGGTGAGCGGATCAGCGGGGCTGACGGGCGAGCCGAGGCAATGGCTGCGGTCGTGCCGGGGTATCTTGTGCGAGGTGATGTTGACCTTGCGGCCGAACTTGCAAATACGGTCGATGACCCTTTTTCACGCGACAAACTGCTGATGGCGGTCGCCGTAAAATGTGCGGACATAAAAGACAACGAATATGCCTGGCAGTTAGCTGACGCGATCGAAGATGAAGGCATGCGGCTGCAGACGCTGGAGCGTATCGGGTTTATAAATGCCAATGCGGGTGACATCGACGCCGCCGAATTCGCAGCATCTCAATTGCCGCATCCGGATCACGTTCAGGCGGCAATTGCGGCAAATATCGCGACGTCTGAAAGGCAGCAAGCGGTTGAAAAGGTTGAGGGGATCGTCTTTCCCACTGCCCGTGTGCTTGCGTATCATCGCATCGCACAGGCTGACATAGACGGCGATAATTATGAATTGGCGGCCGAGATGCTCGATCGTGCAGCCGCTTCTGCCGATGAGATCGAACATACGGAAGAGCGTGTTCGGTGTCTGATCGACACAGCTCAGATGTATTCGGGGGCAAAGCGAAACGATCTCGCCGTCCAGACTATCGCCGCCGCAGTTGAAGATGCTCAGACAATAGAGAATATACATCGAGATTATTTTATCGGAATGTGTGCTCTCGGATTTGTTCTCGCCGGCAGTCGCGACACCGCTGAGAGAACTCTCGATCTGGTAACCGATAAAACACACATGGCGTCGTCGCTTTTGAGCTTTGCAAAAGAGGACTGGCGGGCTGATGATAAGGAAAATGCTCTCGACAATCTCGACGAGGCCTACGAGATACTCAATTCGCAAAAAGAGACAGAAACGCGTGACAGCCGTTCGCGAAATACCCTTTGGACATCGATCGCGGTTCAGTTCGCTGGTTTTGGAAAGACAGAGCGCGGGCTTGAAATTGCGCGAGATAATATCGACCCCGATGAGGTGCTCAAAGCGATAGGCCAGATCGCGGAGGTGCTCGTCATTCAGAACGAAAGCGACCTGGCGATCGAGACGGCAGTCTCTTCGGGTGAACCGATACCGTCGGCACATGCTCTGATAGCGGTCGCTGACGAGCTTATAAAAAAAGACGATAGCTCAAAGGCCCGTTATGCTCTCGATAAAGCAGTTGAGGTCGTGGATGGCATTCCGCAGATATCGGCGCATGTCGATGTATTGATCGCTGTAGCAGCCCGCATCAAGCATATCGGTGATGAAACCTCCGCCGCGGCAATCGCCGACAATGGCATCAAACTCATAACGAAAATAAATGACGAAAGCCGTCGCGTGACCGCCCTTGCGGAATTGTCAGGTGTATTTGACGATATCGCACAGCTTAGCGAAGCATCGAGACATGAGATCGATGAATTGATCTATAAAGCGACGCAGTAGTTGTGGCCTAAAAGTCTGCGAAATGAAACCTGTTGCTGATAACACGTCTTATGACTCAGAGGCCGTGGCCTGCAAGCCGCTGCTTCGTTGAACCCAGCTCACGTATCTGGAAATTTTTACAGTTCTTTTTTGCGATGACTTTGATCCTATGCTTCTTTGCGGGAACTGTCCTTTTATCTTGCCGTAAAGTTCGCCAAGTGAACATGTAAATGTCGCTAAGAAAAAGACGACCATTCTTCTAATGCATAAATGAGTTAAAAAATATCATTGTTTACTAGGTCATCAAGATCATCGCGACGGCGGATGAGTTTAGCGGAACCGTCTTTTTGTATCAGAACGACTGGCGGAAGCGGGCGGCCATTATATTGCGAGGCTTGTGAGAGTGAGTATGCTCCGCAGTTTAAGAGTGCAAGAACTTCGCCGGGACGGACATCCGCAGGCAAAAGTCGATGCTCGGGCAGCCGGTCATTTCCCTCGATATCAAAATAAACATCACCACCGTCACACAACGGGCCGGCGACCTTGTATTTATGGTCGTGAGCTTCGTTACATCGAGTTGCGGAGATGAGATGGTAATACCATTTGTATGTTTCCATCGAGAGCAACAGATTAAATCCCGCATCGGTCAACAGCCAGTGGTCCGTTTCTGACACTTTATCGCTGAGGTCTGAATTTACGATCGGACGCTCCTTTACATTGCGAACCGTTGTCAGACAGATGGTCGTGTCGGCTATCACACTGCGGCCCGGTTCGATGAGTAGGGTCAGCCCAGCGAGAATGTCGTCAGATAGGGCAGAGTCATCGGTCTTGACAGATTCCCATGCTGCGCGCATCGCGTCGGCAGGTTCAAAATGGGAATGCAGCATCTCCGCCTGGTCTTCGTCTATGTATTGCTGAGAGCCTTCTTTTAGATAATCGACCGGAAATCCGCCACCGATATTTGCATGGCTTAGCTTAACGCCGTGAGTTTTTGCGGCGTTGCCAATAAAGCGAAATAATGTTGTGAGTGCCTCGGTGTAAACACGCGGGTCAGGGTTTTGCGAACCGATATGAAGGTGTATGCCGCCGATCGCTAAGTGATCTGATCCGCGATATTTTTCGATCGCGGACATAGCTTCGTCGGGCATCATTCCAAACTTTGATGTAAGCAGTGCGGTCTGTAACCCTGACAGAGTGCTGCTCTCGATCTCAGGCACCATTCGTAGCGAGACATTCGCCCGTTTGCCAAGACGGGTTGCCGTTTCGTCGATCAAAGACAATTCAAAGAGTGAGTCGGCCTGAATTGCGTAGATCTCATTAGTAATGGCTAGTTCGAGTTCCCATACTTCTTTGCTTGTGCCGTTAAAGATGATCTGAGAGCCGCGAAATCCTGCCTTCAATGCCTTCCACAATTCGCCGCCCGAGTTGACCTCGATGTCAATGCCCGTTTCGCTAACTGCCCGCAGCACGCCGATCACTGACATCGCCTTAGCGGCATAACATATTTTCAAGTCGAACGGGATAACATCGCCGATCCGTTTGAGACGCTCGATGTTTTGGACAAGTCGCGGTTCGCTTACAACGAAAAGCGGAGTGCCGTACTCGCGTGCAAGTGCAGTAGTATCGATGCCCTCGAAGAAGAGACGTGATTCAACGCTGGTTAGAAAGCTATCGTTAGAGCGAACTTGTGACATAATAAACGCAAATTTCAACAGGATGAACTGGATGTTTGAAGAACCTGAGGCCGAAGTTAGCCTACGACATCTTGCATATCCTGCTCATCCTGTTCGAATGATCTTTAGCTTCCGGTCACTTAGAGCGGATCATCTGAAGACCCGTTCCACGCGGATAGAGTCCGGGCAGTGAGATCGGCAGTTTTCCGGACGTGTCCTGCGATCCAAGGACTGATCTTGCGGCGGAGCGTTGGAGGCTGGACATATCGCCGTAGGCAACGACGTAGGTTTTCATCTCGGGAAATGAGCCAAGAATGTACGGGTTGCCAAAGCTGATGCCAACGACCTTTTTTCCGGCCGCGATCATTTCGCGGATGATAGCCGCACCGCTGTCGGGAATGCCGGCGCTGTTCTTTGCACCCGATCGAACGTGGCCAAAAAGTCCGACTACGATCACGTCCGCGTCATTTGCAGATCTACGTACGGCGGCCACCTGCTCCGGACTCGAATTGTCCTGAAGGTAACCGGGCGTAAACTGAAGTCCGTAAGACCGCAGTGTCGAGACGAAAGTGCCCATTGTCTGAGGACCTTCGAATCCGTTAGAAAATCCGAGTACTGCGATCTTTTTCGAACGATCGAGTGGTAGAGCATTGTCGTCGTTGCGGACGAGTGTTATTGCCTTTGACGCGATCTCATCGGATAAGGCGGCGGTCTCAGGTGATGAAACGAGTTTGTCTATCAGGTCGATGGGCGTGATCTTGTCCTTAAATAGTCCGAGTTCGTATTTCCACGCGATCTGGCGAGTAACCGACTCATCGAGCTTTTTCATCGGGATTCGACCGCTTTTGACGGCGTCAAGAAGGCCCTTGATCATCGGAGCCGGATCGATCGGTTTTTCGAGGATGTCTGTACCTGCAAGAAATGCACGAACGCCCGCTTCCTCTTGCGTGAAATAGAGCGTTAATCCGCTCATAGACATTGCGTCTGACACGATCAGGCCCTTAAAGCCTAGCTTTTCGCGAAGCAGTCCCGTCTGCACTTTTGCGGATAGCGTTGCAGGGATCGTCGCCTGTTGTTTGACGATCTCGGCACCGATCTCAGCATCGCCTCCGCGATATTCTTTGAGCGGTGTAATGACCTCGCCATCGATCTGAGGCAAAGCGATGTGAGCGATCATTATCGACCCGATGCCGGCTTCGATAGCTTTTTTAAAAGGAAAGAATTCGGTACGTTCGAGACTCTCAAGCGAATGGTCGATGATCGGTAATCCTCGGTGCGAATCAATAGCAGTGTCGCCATGGCCCGGAAAGTGCTTGGCGGTCGCGATCACGCCTTGGCTTTGAATACCTTCGGCAAATGCGACGCCGAATTTTGCTACCGTCTCAGGATCTTCGCCGAAGCTGCGGACATTAATGACCGGATTATCGGCGTTATTGTTAACGTCGAGTACAGGAGCGTAAACGTGGCGTATGCCGATCGCCTTTGATTCGCGGGCGGTGATGACACCCATTCGATAGGCGTAATCGGGATCACCGGTCGCCGAGACCGCCATTGCCCAAGGGAAGTTCGTCGCATCTTCGAAACGCATACCGATGCCGGTTTCGGCATCGAGTGAGAGTAGAAGCGGGGTTCTGGCTAATGCCTGCATTCGATTGCCGATGATCGCGGTCTCATATATCGGAGCACCAAAAAAAACTATGCCGCCGATCTTAAGATCGGCCACCTGATGCTGAAGTTCCTTGTAAAAAGAGCTGTCCTGATTAGCAAATCTTGCGTTAATGCCAACATGAACGAGCTGTCCGACCTTTTCTTCGACGGACATTTTTTCAACTGCCTTGCCGGCAAACTCCCAAGCCCTTTTTGATGGTTCCAGGCGTTTGGCAGACGGAGCCTGAGGGATAACGATCGCCGACATCCCTAGAATGATGAGTGCAAATTGAATGATGCAGATAGATCTTTTTAACATTACAGCGGTTTACGAATTAGCCTCGGTCGATCGAGTGTTAGCTTTTATCGGTATCAATGTACTGGTCGTATATCCGACCACGAGACAGACGAGCGTTCCGAGCAGCACATACCATGTCCATGCAAGATCGGTAAAGATCTTGACGAGCAGCATTACCGTCATCGACGAAAGCATGCCGATGACAACGCCGATCGAATTCGCCCGTTTCGTCAGGACGCCGAGCAGAAATGCTCCGAGCATTGTTCCATAGACGAGCGATGCAATGGTCAGGCCGACGGTAAAGACCGAACCCCAGTTGCGAGCGAGAAATGCGATGACGATCAGGATAATTCCCCACGCGGCGGTCAAATATTTTGAGAGTTTAAGCAAAGATTCGTCGCTTGCGTCCGGGTCGATCAGCGGCTTGTAAAAATCAAGAACGGTCGTAGATGCGAGCGAGTTGAGCGAACCGCTCAAGTTGGACATTGCCGCGGCAAAGATAGCAGCTATCACGAGCCCCGAGACGCCGTGAGGCAGACGCTCGACGATGAATTTGGGAAAGATCTCATCATTACTAGCAAGATGTCCAACGGGAAAGAATTTGTAATAGACAAAAAGCATCACACCAATGAACAGGAATAATGCGAATTGGAACAGCACAACGAATCCGCTGAAAATGATCGCTTTTTTGCTGTCAGCCTCATTTTTACAGGTAAGCAGACGCTGTACGAGCAGCTGATCGGTGCCATGAGATGCCATCGTCAGGAAAGTGCCGCCGAACACGCCCGCCCAGAATGTGAAAGGCAGCCCAAAGTCCCATTTGAATGAGACGAACTGAAATTTGCCCGCTTCGCTGCCGGCTTGATATATCTCATTCCATCCGCCGGGAATGAGCGTTATCAGCATATATGCAGCGACGAGCGAGCCGCCGATATAGATGACGAGCTGAATGAGGTCGGTCCAGATCACCGCCGCGATGCCGCCTTCGAACGTGTAAACAAGCGTCAGCACACCGATAATTACGATCGACCATAGCGTCATATTAGGAAGATCAGGCAGTGATGAACTCAGAACTGCGGTAAGCACGATCGATGCCGCATAAATACGGACGCCCTCAGCGAGAGCTCGCATTATCAGAAAGAGAGACGCGGCAAAATTTTTGACCGACACGCCAAAACGATTCTCGAGCAGTTGATACGCCGTTAAAAGATCACCTTTAAAATATGCGGGAATGAACAGAAAACTGATAATGAACCGCGCGATGATGTAACCCACGACGACCTGAAGATAAGTAAAACTGCCGCCCTGTTCGGGAAAGGAGTAGTTCGCATAAGCGATCGCCGGCACACCGATCAATGTCAGTGTGCTCGTTTCGGTGGCGACTATCGAAAGGCTAATGACGATCCAATGGACCTTTTTTGTGCCGATGAAATAGTCCTTGACCGTCTTTTGCGACGAGCGAAATAGTACGCCAAATACGGTAATACCGACTAGGTAAAGTACGAGTACAAGATAATCTATCGCGGAAAAGCCCATAAATAGTGAATAGTTAAAGGTGAATAGTGAATAGATAAATGTAAAAAGCGAATAGCTGAAATGGCCGGAATTTGAGCTTGTGGTCAATTGCCGACCGGATATTCAGAGAAAACATCTCCTTCTTTTAGTTCTTAAATATATCCAGATCGAGAACATCGCCGATGTTTTCGACGGTAATGTCCGGGATAGGATACTTAGCTACATCGTCTTTATCGAGGGCGTAATGCCCCTGACGGACAAAGACCGTTGTTACTTTTTCGCCCCATTTTTCTTTGATAGCGGCAAGGATGCGCACCTTGTCATCAAAGAGATAATAATGGTCAGCAGGAAAACGACGCTCGAGATCGGCAAGTTCGTCCTCTTTATGAATATAGATCAATATGCGGCCTTCGACAGTTTCGAATAAGCCCGAACGCTCTATTTTGCGTGGCTGAAATACGGCGTCGCCATCGGTCAGGATCACAGTTCTGCCAAATTTGGAGCAGTATTCAAGTACGTCCAGCGAGTTGGGAAAGAGGCGGTTGGCAAATGGATAATTAATAAGGTATGTCGAAACCGCGAGTACATGAGACTCATGAGGATGAGCTACACGATAACGCTGCAAAGCACCTAAATAATCAGCATAACCAAGTTCGGCACGCAAAGTTTCAAAGATCGCCCAGTAGTCGCTGCATCGCGTTTCGCCGATCTCGCGAAACATAAAGGCACGCAGATCAGCCGTCACTCGGTCATTATCGAGCAAAGTGTTGTCCACATCGAAAAGGAATACAGTTGACATTAGATCTTACTTTTCTTCGCCGATCATTCTCACTCCGTTCGCCCCGCCGATGATCGCGGTATTGGCGATGCCGATAAAAAGTCCCGTTTCAACTACGCCAGTCAAAGATTTAAGTTTTTTGTGCAGTGCCGCGGGATCATCTATCGTGCCGCAGCGGCAATCGTATATATAATTGCCGTTGTCAGTAATGAATATTTCGCTTTCCGACATACGCAGAGACGGGGCGATGCCGAAATCCGCAATATTCTTTGCGGTCGTTGCATGTCCGAATCTTACAACTTCGATAGGCAGCGGAAATAAGCCCAGCTTTGCCGACAGTTTGCTCTCATCGGCTACGACGATCATCCGTGAACCTTTTTCGGCGACCATCTTTTCACGAAGTAAAGCTCCGCCTCCGCCCTTGATCAAATTAAGATCTTTGTCGATCTCATCGGCTCCGTCGATGACGATGTCAAGATGCTCGACAGCATCGAGATCAACCAGCTTGATGCCGCAAGATGCCGCGAGTATTTCGGTCTGCACCGAGGTTGCAACGCCCGTAATATCCAGTCCGTTGCGTACCATCTCCCCCAAACATTCGATCGTATATTTCACCGTCGAGCCTGTGCCGAGGCCCACGAACATATCATTATCCGCGAATTGAGCAGCCGATCGTCCGGCTTCACGTTTAAATAAGATCTGATCTTCCACGGTCATTTTAACAAAGCAGAAACAGCATTATCGACAACAAAGTTGTTTTCATTCAATTTGATGATCGCCGCATCTTTATTTGCTCCAGTTCGCAGCATAACTATCGCGACACGGAGATCCCAGTTAGTTTCTTGTAGGAGTTTGGATGCGTGCGGTTCATCGATCTCGGTCTCTGACATTAAGATACGGATGCTGCGTTCGCGGAGTTTTTCGTTGGATGAGCGCACATTGGTCATGCGATTGCCTTTCACATATCCCAGCCGTATCATTGCGACAGTTGAGATCATATTGAGAACCAGTTTTTGAGCCGTGCCGGATTTCATACGCGTCGAGCCGGTTATCGGTTCAGGGCCAACGATCGGAACGATCGCGATATCTGCTGATCCGATTATCGCTGAATCGGGTACACAAGTAATACATGCAGTAAAACAACCCAGTGTTCGGGCATGATCGAGAGCTCCTATCGTGTATGGAGTACGGCCCGACGCTGCAAGGCCGATAACGGCATCATTTGCGGTCAGGCCGCGTTGGTCGAGATCATCTCCGCCTGCTTCGCGGTTGTCTTCGCTTGACTCGGTCGCTTTGTAAAGAGCGTCATATCCACCTGCGATCACACCTTGAACAAGTTCGTAGCTAACTCCGTAAGTTGGAGGTATCTCGCTTGCATCAAGCACGCCAAGCCGTCCGCTGGTCCCTGTTCCGACATAAAAAAGCCGTCCGCCATTCTTCAGTCTTTCGACTACGCGGTCGATAACTTGTGCTATCTGAGGCAGCACCTGCTCGATCGCAAAAGCAACTTTTTTGTCCTCATCATTGATCAGCCGCACGGCATCAAACGTCGATACGCGGTCGATCTCAGCGGTTAAGGGATTTTCTTGTTCGGTTATAGGCAGCATTTCTTACTTCTTTTGAATTGAGCCATTTCCGTTGACCATCGCCATTACCGCAGCGGCATGTGCAGGCGGCATTTGTGGCGGTGCAAGCATTGCATTTGGGGCAGTGGCTAAAATTGTCTCATTCATCGGATCTGTTAATAATGAACCCGCATTAAATACACTGCCTACGCAGCCTATTGGGAAAGGGCTGTTTTCGATACCAAGTTTTTTTATGACGGCGACAGCGGCAGAACCGAGTTCATGACCGGCATCGGCGATTATCTGCAATGCGACCGCATCGCCCTCAGCAGCGGTCTCGACCACCAAACGGGCAAAGCCGGCGATGCGACTGTTGTCCATGGTCGGAGCGTAGATCGCTCCGATCAGATTTTCTACATTTGATGCACGAAAGTACTCTGCGGCACGCTCGCTGAGTCTGGTTGCCGGTCCGCGTCCGTCCGATGCCTTTGCGATATGATGAAGAGCCTCACCGGCGATGCCTCGTCCGCCGCCTTCGTCACCGGCTATCGGGCCCCATCCGCCCGCCATTGCACGTTCGCCCTTGTCATTGACGCCAAGACAGATCGAACCCGTGCCGGCGATAATGACAAGCCCCGCATTTCCCATTGTGGTCGCGTAAAGGGCGATCTCAGCATCTGTAGTAACGGTCGTATGAGCAACTCGATAACGAGCCAAAAAACTTTCACGAATACGAGCGCGAATATCGAGCCTTCGCACACCGGCAAGCCCGAGTGTCGCCCCGATGATATCGCCGCGTGAGATCTCGGCCGCATCACATGCCTGATCTATCGCAGAGGCGATGTTTGCGACCGCAGTCTCGACGCCGACCCGCAATGGGTTGGACGGGCCGCCGCTCCCCTCTGCGAGCACAGTGCGAGAGGCGTCCATAATGGCAATATTGGTCTTAGTTCCGCCGCCGTCAGCACCAAGATAGAGGTGATACGAGCGAGATTTGCGGTCTTTAGATGTCGGATGTCCGGCCATCGAGATAAGCAGTTCTTAAGAGAAAACTGCTATTACATTCTTCGCCATACTTGACATATAATCAAATTTAAAGGATTTTATGTAGTCAATAAGAAAACCTAATTGAACTCCCCTTATGAGCTGCCACTATGGAGATCAGACAACTCAAAGCATTTCTAGCAATAGCAGAGGCTAAAACATTTACGGCCGGTGCTCGTCGCGTCAATGTCACTCAAGCTGCGATATCGATGCAGATCCGCCAACTCGAAGATGAGGTCGGGCTGCCGCTCTTTACCCGCACACCAAGGCGCGTGATCTTGACCGAGGCGGGCGAATATCTGCTTGACCGGGCGAGAAAGATACTACGGGAACACGATTCGGCTCTGGCTGAGATCGCAGAGGTCGCCGGTGCGGAACACGGACGTCTGCGTATCGGCAGTTCGTCGTCGTCATTTGCGGCAAACGAACTTCCGGGTTTGCTGCAGGCTCTGCGGACAAAATTTCCAAATGCCGATCTGTCGGTCGTTGCAGGCACAAGCCAGCGGCTTGTAGATAAGATTATGCATGGTGAGGTCGATATCGCATTCGTCAGTTTACCGGTCGATAACTCGTCGATCGCAACGGATCTATTATTCAGCGATGAGATCGTAGCTATCGGGCATCCGAGTCATCCGTTGGCACATGAAAAGTATATTTCTGCGGCCGCATTGGCCGGAGAGAAGCTGATACTCGGCGAACGCGGCGGAAATACGCGACGGATGATCGACGACTTTTTTCACGCGGCCAATGTCAGGCCGAACATTATTATGGAGCTATCGCGTCAGCAGGCAGTAAACCGTATGGTTGAGGCGAATATGGGGGTCGGTACTGCCGGAGCGAAAACCATTGCCGACGAGATCCGCGAAGGACGGCTCGTTTCGTGGATGATCGAGGGCGCCGAGATCAATTGGGATCTTGGGCTTGCAAGGCTTCGCGGCGGATATTTTTCGCCGATCGCAAAAGAGTTCGTCGCACTCTGTAAAGCAAATTTTGCTAACCGAGACAAAGAGCTAAAGGCAAAGCGTTGAGAGTCGTATCTGGCGGAAATTATAACAAGATGGACGGAATGATAATGATGATCTTAGATAAAAGTATAAGGAGCATGAATAAATCCGTAACATTTTGTCCGTCGAAAAAAATATCCTGCGCGTCTTGTCTATTACTTTCGCTGATCATCTCGTTTGTTCTTCTGATCCAAGTGTCGGCGCAAGGTTTGCCGGTCGCTCAACCGCAGACGGGCGGAATGAACGCGGCAAAGTTAGCTGAGATCGACGGTGTCATCGAGCAGGGCGTCAAAGACAAAAATTTTCCTGGGGCGGTCGTTATTGTCGGCCATCGAGGCAAGATCGTCTATCGAAAGGCTTTCGGCAATCGTTCGCTCGTACCGACGGTCGAGCCGATGACGATAGATACTATATTCGACCTCGCTTCACTGACCAAGGTCGTTGCGACCACGACCTGCGTAATGAAACTTGTCGAGGACGGCAAGCTGCGGCTCAATGACACCATCGGTAAATACATTTCCGAAATAGATGACGAACAAGTTAAAAAGGTCACTATCCAGCAACTGATGACCCACGTGTCAGGCTTTGCGCCGGATTTTGATCTGAGAGAAAAATGGACAGGCCGCGAGGGTATGCTCGCAGCTCTGAAAAAAGAACATTTACGCACACCTCCGGGAGTGAAGTTCGTTTACTCGGATATTAATTTTATTGTGCTGGGCGAGATCGTTCAGCGAGTTAGCGGTTTTAGCGTCGACGAATTTTCCAAAGCAAATGTTTTTCAACCCCTAGCTGACAGCAGGACATTTTTCGATCCATTCCGGCCGAAAGTTTTTGATAACTGGGTTTCTGTTCCTGGGGGCGTAATCGTTGAACTCGGAGCTCAACTAACCGATATCGCTCCGACGGAAAATATTCGCGGACAGAATAGCTATCTCGGGTCCACTTTTTCCGGTGAAGAAGGCCAAGGCAATGAGGTGCTGAGAGGCGCTGTTCATGACCCTACTGCTTTCCGAATGAATGGTGTAGCAGGTCACGCGGGACTGTTTTCGACGGCGGATGATCTTGCGCGGTTTTGCCAGATGCTTTTGAACGGCGGTGTTGTGCCGGGCGATGCAGGTGGAGATCTGAGCGGCAGTAAGGGTGCTCCACGCGGTCAGATTTCGACGAAGCTCACACTTCCTGCCGTTCGTGTTTCCGCCTCGACGCCTGTCCGCATTCTTTCTGCACAGACTGTGGCGAGAATGACAGCTCCGATCGTGGTTAGTGAGGA
>Ga0153956_1000354_pt1 | contig 55034 bp, 51 predicted proteins | sample TSFL040MetaG_FD_104704 | JGI IMG/M metagenome (GOLD analysis project Ga0153956, IMG submission 104704) | Attine ant fungus gardens microbial communities from Florida, USA - TSFL040 MetaG | ecosystem: Host-associated > Fungi > Mycelium > Unclassified | place: USA: Florida, Wekiwa Springs...
CATTGCTCCTCCGTCAAACCGTCGCGCGCGCGATCCATCACCGATCTCCCAAAATCAGAGATGAATCACAGCACATCCACCATGGGAATCCTTAATCGTTAAATCCTCACTACAACCTAGCGTGAGACCCTGGAGGGTCTTTAGCCGCTCGCCGAGCATCAGGGCACGGGCCTCGCTATAGAAAATCATGCGCTCCGGTCCCCGGGCAAGCTGCATCGCGCGGCCCGGCAAGCGTCGCCATGGTCCACCACGCCCCGGCACCAACAGCGGTCCGATCCGTCACCGGCCGGCATAGACGATGCGCATGATCTCGGGCTGGATCGGGAGCGAGCGGCCGAAATAATTGACCATCATCACGCCGCGCACTTTCCGGGCGCGGTCGACCCAGGCCAGGCTGCCGGCGGCGCCGGACCAGCCGTAGCTGCCCTTGGCGGGGCCGCCCGGCATGTCGGCCAGATAGACCATGCCCGCCGCCCCGAAGCCGAGCGACGCCGTGGCGTTGCCGGTCATGGCGTTGATCGGTTTGGTGTCGATCCCGTCGGGCAGCAGGTTCGACATGGCGAGCCGGGCGATCTCCGGCTTGAGGATGCGCACGCCGTCAAGCGCGCCTTCATTCTCCAGCATGTGCAGGAAGCGGTCATAGTCGCGCGCCGAACTGACCAGCCCGGCCCCGCCATAGGGGAAGGCCGGGGGCTTCAGCCAGATGGAATGCCGCCCCGGATCGATCGGCAGGGGCAGATCGGCGAAGAACATATAGTTGGTCGCCAATCGCGCCGCCGCTCGTGGCGGGACGGTGAAAAAGCTCGACCGCATCTTGAGCGGGGTCAGGATGCGTTGCTCGACAAAGCGGTCGAACGGCATCCCGCTCGCGACCTCGATCACGCGGCCCAGCAGGTCGATCGAATAGGAATAGCTCCACCGCGTGCCCGGCTCGGCGATCAGCGGCAGGCTGGCCAGCCGGTCGGCGAATTCGGCGAGCGAGCGCGGGCCGGCCGCGCGGTTCTCCTCGTCATAATAAGCGTTGAACGCGCCGGTATTGAGCCCGAGCCGCTCAAATTCTCGGAGCAGCGGCCCCTTGGTGACGATGTGATAGCCCAGACCCGCCGTATGGGTCAGCAGGTTGCGGACCGTGATCGGCCGCGTGGCGGGATGGCTGGCGAGGCTGTCGGGGCCGTTCAGTACCCGCATGGCGCGGAACGCCGGGATGAAATCGGCGATCGGCTGGTCGAGCCGGAGCTTGCCCTCCTGGATCAGGATCATCGCCGCGATCCCGGTCACCGGCTTGGTCATCGAATAGATCCGCCACAGCGAATCCGGCCCGGCGGCGGGCGCGGCGGCGGGAAAGGCGATACGGCCGGCGGAATGGAAGACGGTGGGCGCATCGCCCTTGCCGACCGCCACCACCATGCCGGGCAGGATGGCCGGTCCGGCATAGCGGGCCGCGAAAGCATCCACCGGGTCGGCGGCGGGCGCAGCAGCGGCTGCGACAGCCGACTGCGCGGACACCAACCCGGCGACGGCGGATGCCGCCAGCAGGACCGGCAGAGCAAGGGTCAAGGCGATCCGGAGGCGCATTATCTCTCCTTGAGCGAATACAAAGTGAGGAATCTGCGCCCCGTTACCGCTTCGGCGCTCCCCGGGGAAACGCCGAAGCGGAGTCGTGGACGTCGGCGGCCGTCCTTCAGAGCTTGGTCGACACGCCGATGAAGAACCGCCGGCCGGCGACATCGCCGAAATTGGTCACCGGGAACGAATTCTTCGCATCGGTCAGGTCGATCACCCCCAGGCGGAAGTCGAAATTCTTCCCGGCCTCGATCTCCAGGTTGATGTCATGGCGGTAATTGGCCTTGACCTTGTAGATGCCGTCGACCGAATTCTCCACGGTCGCCCCCTGCTTGAGCAGCGAGGAGGAGAGATAGTTGACGACATAGCCCAGCGTCACGCCGCCAACCTTGTACCGCGCCTCGAAATGCCCGGACCAGCGCGGCAAGGCGACGGTGCCGTCGACCCGGGAGAGCGTGCCGGACAGCAGGGTGGTTTCGAGCCGGTTGTGGGTCGCCGACGCGGTGAGGTCGAGCGCGCCGGGCAGGCTGGCCGAGATCGTGCGCAGCGGGAAGCGATAGTCGATGTTGAACGTATCGGCCTTCATCCGCAGCTTGCCGGCGTTCACGGTCGTGTTCCGGCCGCTCGATATGTCGCCATTGGCGTTGTAGGTCAGCGTGTTGCAGAATTCCGCCGGCTGCGGCGACGAATCGAAACAATTGGCGGCGAAACTGTTGGCGCTGAACAGCGCCAGCGCGTTGTCGATCTTCAGGTCGATGCGGTCGGCCGTGACGGTCAGGCCGGGGATGAACCGCGGCTGGAAGACGAAGCCGAAGGTGAAGGTGTCGGAGATTTCGTTCTTCAAATCGGGGTTGCCCGCCGTGGTGATCCGCGCGCCCGCCGTCGTCGTCGCGACGAAATTGGCCAGCCGGTTGGCGGGCGTGTCGGTGACTCCGGTCGGCAGGTTGTTCAGCCCATAAGTCGGATTGGCGGTGAACAGCGCCAGGCAATTGGCCGCGCGGTTCGCCGGTGCGGGACCGCTGTTGATCGCGGTCTTGGAACAGGGGTTGGCGACGCCGCCCAAATTGACCGCGGCGGGCGCGCTCACCTGATTGATGCTCGGCGCGCGGAAGTTGCGGCTGCGGCTGATCCGGGCGGTCAGGCCCCAGCCGATCTGCCAGCGCCCGCCGACGCCATAGACGGAATTCGCCCCGGCGATCGAGCTGTCGACATAGCGGTACGATCCGTTGACATCCAGCGACTGGACCAGCGGCAGCTTGAACCCGTCGCCGACCAGCGGCACGTCGAGTTCGGCGGCGAGTTCGTTGGTCTTGACCCCGCCCGCGTTCGGCACCGCCTTGACATGGCCGAGATACAGGCCGTCGATATCGCCCTGCAGCGGCATGAACTTCGCCCGCTGGCTGCGATATTCGTAGGTCGCGCTGAATTTGGCCAGGCCGCCGGGCAACCGGACGACATCGCCGGAGATGGTGGCGAGCACGTCGTCCATGTAATTCTTGACCGGACCGGACGTGCCGACATCGGTGAGGCCGCTCTTGCCGACGATATATTTCTGCACGTCCGCGCTCGGCGCGCCGGTGCCGAAGATGTTGAACGGCACGCAGTTCGGGTCGACCACCGTGGTGGCGTTGATCGCGCAGACGATCTGGCCGGCGCCGTTCCGCACCGCGTTCGCCGCGTTGCGGAAATTGGGATAGATCGCGGCATAGGCGTCGATGTCGGTCGTCACCTCGCCATGCGAATAGGACAGCTCATAATCGAACCGGCGCTCGCCCAGCCGGAAATTCCCTTCCAACCCCGCTTCGGCGCGGAACGTCGTGGTGGTGAAATAGCGGTCGCCGTGCAGCGGATCGACATCGTTGAAGTTCTTGGAAAGATAGAGCGGCTGTCCAGCGGCGAAACCGGGATTGGCGGCCGACAGCGTCGCGATCGTCGCGGCGGACAGATAGGGATTGTCCTTGGTGAAGGGCAACGCCGCGAGATCCGCGTAGGTCAGGCCGAGCACCGGGATATATTGTTCCACCAGCGCGGCACTGTCGACCAGCCGCGACCTGGTGCGGGCGTAGAGCCATTCGGTCGAGAAGGTCAGACTGTCGGTCAGGTCGTAATGGCCGATCACCTGGCCGATGATGCGCCGCATCCCCGGCTGCAGCGTCAGGTCTTCCTTGTACGGCCATGTCAATTGGGTGCCGTAGGCGAAATAAGGCTGCCCCGGCATCACCGTGCCGATGCTCTTATATTCGATGTCGCCGGCGGAGTTGATCGTATAGCCGTTGCCGCCCGATTGCAGGACGCCCGCCGTGGTATAGGCGGTCGGCCCGGTCACGACCAGGCCGTTGATGTCGACATATTGGCTCGCGTCGGGATAGCCGACGCTGACCGGGATGCCGTTCTTGCCCGCGCCCGCCGTCGGGTTCGGCCCCGAATTGGAGATGAGGCGATCGGCGCGATTCTTGTACAATAGCGGGCTGCTCTGCGAATAATCGACTTCCATCGCGATATTGCCGCGCCCGCCGGCGAAATCCCGCCCCGCCATCAGCCGCGCGGTCCGCGCGGTGTAGTCGCCCTTCGCGCCGATCGTCGACTGGAGGTCGGCCTGGACGCCCGTGAAGTGCTTCTTGAGGATATAGTTGACGACGCCGCCGATCGCGCCCGACCCATAGACGGCCGCCCCGCCGCCCTGCACCACCTCGATCCGGTCGAGCAGGCCGATGGGGATGATGTTGGTGTCGACCGCCTCGTCGCCGAGCCCGAGCGAGGTGGACACGGTCCGCCGCCCGTTGACCAGCGTCAGCGTGCGCGCCGGGCCGAGGTTGAACAGGTTCGGGAAGTCCGCCCCCGCCGCCGCCTGTCCGGTGGTCAGGGACGGGGTGACCGCGCGGGCGGGCGCGTTGGAGGTCATTTCGTTGAGCGCCTGTCCCGCCTGGAGGAAACCGCGGCTGGGGAAATTGTCGGCGTTGATGACCGAAACCGGGGTCGAGGCCGTGTCGTCGACCGAGCGGCGGATGCGCGATCCGGTCACCACGATATCCTGACCCGCGTCGGCAGACGCCGCTGGCGTGTCGCTCGCATCCGCCGTCTGCGCGGCGGCGGCATGCGGAACGGCAAACGCGACGGCGATTGCCCAGATCGACGCCGTGCGCGCCAGCGCCGGCGAAAGCCGAAACCCCTTCATCTTACCTCTCCCTTGTCTATTATTTGTGTGTGCGCGAACCGGAGATATTGATCCCAGTCATATTCAGTAATGTCGTGTTTTCCGGATCGAATATGATAGCTTAATCGCCCAATAACGGGCTGGTTGACGACAGGCATGACATGCGTGCCGATCCCGTTCCGGCCCAGGAATTCATATATCGGGGATGCGTTCACCAGACCTGCGAATTCGCCCGCTGGATCCGCCCAAAGATCGTCTTGCGCGCTTGCCACGTACAGCGGCCGTGGGGCGATCAGCCCCAGCAGGAAATTCGATTCCACCGGAAGCGATTGTTCATTTCCGGCATAGCGCGCGTAGGTTGCGCTGAACCAGTAGGGAAAGACCCTCACGAGATCGGCGACCCGCTCGCCGTAATCGCGGCGGGAGATCGCGGCGCCGCCTTCGCCGGAATCGTTCGAAATCGCCCCGGCGAACCGCCTGTCCTGCGCGGCGGCCCACAAGGCGGCTTTGCCGAGACGGGAATGGCCGATGGCGATCGCATGGGCGGCGTCCAGCGCCGGAATCCGCTTCACGCAATCGAGCGCGCGGCTCATCCCCCATGCCCAGGTGGCGATGGCGCCCCAGCTATATCCCTTGCCCCGGTCCCGGCCGAAATAGGGCTGGATGCTGGTGTCCCGCCCGCCCACGCGATCCGGGTAGAGATCCCCATAATAGAAGCTGACCAGGCCCCAGCCATGGCCGGTGATCTTCGACAACGGCCAGCGCGATGCCTGCGCGCCCCGCGACGCGACGCCCGCCCGCCCCTGTTCGTCGATTCCGAGTTCCGGGCGTGGACTGACCCAGGCCCTGGTCACCGGAATATCGAACGCCGCCGTGATCGACTGATTGCCGAGGAAGTTCGGGCTGATGAACACCGGGACGGGACCTGCGGCGCGCGCCGGCGTGAATATGGCCAGTTCCGTCAGCGGCCGGGGAATCCCCTTCAGCCATAAGCGGTATCGCTGCAGCCGTATCTGACGGCTGCTGTCCAGTTCGGAGTCCCCAAGGGCCTCGCATCGCAAGTCCGATACGCGCGGGGCCGGGGGAGACGCGCCATAGATATAATCGCGGTACAGCCCGACTATCTCCGGCCGGCGCTTCGTCCACCAGTCCCGCGGCGTCCGGACCGGCTGTCGATCCAGCATGACGAACGGGTCGGGCAGGACATAAGCACCCACCTTTGCTTCATCGTAATTGGTCGGCGCAACCTTGTCCTGCGCGATCGCCATCCCGCAGCAGGCGTTGGCCAGCAGGATGGCGGTGAGCTTCCCGCGCATGTCGAGACGGCGGCCCATTACCGGCGCATCCCTGCAGACAACGCCCTTCGCACGGTCTCCATGCCGGCGCGCTGGCGGTCGGCGACCCGTTGCATCACCCTGGCCAGCCGCGCGCGCGCCGGACCCTGGTCGCGCACGATCCGCATCATGATCCGGGAAATGTCGGCGCCGGTCACCGCGCCGATGTCGTGGACGTACCAATCGTCGAGGCCGATATCGCTGAACATCTGCGACTTGATCGTGTCCTCTGGCTGGTGGAGCATGACGAAGGGGGTGCCCGCGGTCGCCGCGATGATCGGCGAGTGGTTTTCCATGCTGACCACCACCTGCGCGTGCCCGAACAGCGACGCCGCCATGTCGGGCAGCCAGAAACCGTCCATCACCGCCGTCCGGTCGAGGATGGCGGGCGGCAATTGGTCCCGCATCTCCTTCAGCAGCGCCAACCCGTGGATCGTTTCCGGCACCAGCGCGGCGCGATTGCCCGTGCGCGTGACATAGTCGGTCAGCGCGATCCGCATCTTGGCCAGGTCCTGCGGCTGGAACGCGGCGTCATAGGCTTCCCGTGAATCGCCCTTCGGCGTCGGCCGTCCGGTCGGCGTCCAGCGATGGCGCGGCACGAAACAGGCGAACCGTCCCGGCTCCAACCCATGCCGCGCCATGAACGCGCGCGCCGACGCCTCGTCGCGGGACCGAAAGGCGAATGCCGTGTCCGGCACGAACGACGGGCGCTTGTCGGAAAAGTCGACCCCCGTGGCGACGCGGTTGATCGTCTCGTCGATCGCGGTCGACGGCAAATCGCGCATCGTTCCGTCGGGACCGTCGGGGTCCTGATTGGTCAGCACCTTCAGCGACAGCGTATCGCGCGTGAAGATGAAAGCGGCATCGCGCAACGCGTCGACATCGGCGCTGCCCGGCGTCAGGTTGGCGAAATTCATCGGGTCGACCGTGACGCCGAAGAAGCCGATCGGCCCGCCGGTCCGCCGCCGGTATCCCTCAAGCTGGGCGCCGACCAGCCCCGCGCCGGTGCCTTCGACCATCATGTCGGCGCGGGCGATCGCGGCGTCGAGCGCCGGATTGTCCCCCCGCCCCCGCGCGTCGCAAAGGCCGGTGACGATCTCCAGATCGGGATCGATCGCCCGGCTGAGCCGGCCGGCGTCGATGGCCCCGTCCGCGAACCCGGCAAGGCGCGCGGTTTCGCCGCGAAACACCAGATCCTGGGAAGCCCATAAGGTGATGCTCGCTTCGGGCACATAGCGCCGGAGCAGCGAAATCGCGCCCGGCACATGGGCGACATCCCCGATATTCTTGATGTCCCAGCCCTGCCGCCAGAGGATGTGCGGCCGCCGCGCCGGAGACGCCGTCGCCGCGCGGCCGAGCGGCAGCGCCAGCGGAGCAAGGGCCAGACCGGCCAGCAGCGCGCGCCGGTCGAACGCGCCAAACGGTTCCGTCGACATGCATTGAGACTCTGATCGACCCCGCGGCATGTTGAACCAGTGACATGTCGATGATATCGATGTCAACAGTTGTCCGATGACCAGTATTGAATTACCGTACCCACGGGGAGAGCGCCGATGACAGCGATGCAGGCCGGGATATCGGCGCGGGTGGGACGATATCGCTGGGTCGTGGTCGGGCTGTTGTTCGCCGCGACCGCGATCAATTATGTCGATCGCCAGATGATCGCGGTTCTCAAGCCCGATCTCGCCCGCGAACTGCATTGGTCCGAGACGGATTATGCCGACATCGTGTTCTATTTTCAGGCCGCCTACGCGATCGGCTTTCTCGGCTTCGGCAAGGTGGTGGACTGGATCGGCGCGCGGTTCGGCTATGCCGTCGCGGTGGTGATCTGGACGATCGCCCATATGGCGCATGGCGGCGTGCACAGCGTGACGCAATTCGCGCTGGCCCGGTTCGGGCTGGGCATCGGTGAATCGGGCAACTTCCCCGCAGGCGTGAAGGCGGTCGGGGACTGGTTCCCGGTCAGGGAGCGCGCGTTCGCCATCGGCCTGTTCAACGCCGGGTCCAATGTCGGCGCGATCCTGACCCCCTTGCTGATCTGGGCGCTGGCGGCGGCGATCGGCTGGCGGATGACCTTCGTCGCCACCGGCGCGTTCGGTCTCGTCTGGCTGGTCGCATGGCTCGCCATTTTCCGCGACGATCCGCGCGACCATCCCAGGGTCGGCGAAGGCGAGCTTGCGCACATCGCCCGGGATGCCGTCACTCCCCCGGCCAAGGTCGACAATCTCTGGGGCAAATTGCTGTTCCGGCGCGAGACCTGGGCCTTCGCGCTCGGCAAGTTCTGCATCGATCCGATCTGGTGGTTCTACCTCTTCTGGCTGCCCAGCTATCTCGGCAAGCAATACGGCCTCAGCCTCACCGACTGGAAGACCGCGACGGCGGCGATCGCGCTCGCGGCGATCTACCTGATTTCCGACGCCGGTTCGGTCGCGGGCGGCTGGCTGTCCGGCCGGTTCATCCAGGCGGGCATGAGCGTGAACAAGGCGCGCAAGCTCACCATGTTCATCGCCGCCTGTTGCGTGCTGCCGGTGATGTTCGCGACGCAATTCAGCAGCCTGTGGGTCAGCGTCGCCGTGATCGGCGTCGCGGCGGCCGCGCACCAGGCCTTCTCCGCGACGCTCTATGCGCTGCCGTCCGACCTGGTGCCGCGCCCGGCGGTCGGGTCGGTGATCGGGATCGGCGGCACGCTCGGCGCGATCGGCGGCATGGTCTTTTCCAAATATGCCGGCTTCGTGCTCGATGCGCTGGGCAGCTACACCCCGTTGTTCGTGATCGCCGGCGCGGCCTATTTCCTGGCTTTGCTGTCGGTTCATCTGCTGTCCCCCACGCTGAAGCGCGCCGAGATCGCATGAGGCGCGATCAGGAGCGCGGCCCTCCGGCGGCGTCATAGATCGCGGCGGCGGCCAGCAGGAACGCGCCGGTGCCGTAGAGTTCGCTGTCCTCCGCGCGCACCGCCTCCGGCGCGTCGCCGATCTGCTGGACATGGCCGAGGCGGCCGTCCGCCTGCACGGCGCGCACCAGCGCGCCCCATCCCCGCCGGACCAATGGGGCATATTCCCCGCTCGGCAACAGCTTCATGTCGATGCCGCGCTGGATGCCGTAGACGAAGAAGGCGGTGCCGCTCATTTCCTCCGGCGCGGCCGGATCGAGCAGCGAGGACGACCAATAACCTTGCGCGTGCTGCGTTTCCTTGAGGCTCCGGGCCATATGCTTGAACAGCGTCTCGTAGCGCGGCCGGTCCGGATAATCCCCGGGCATGCTCTCCAGCAACGCGACCAGTCCGGCCACCACCCAGCCGTTGCCCCGGCCCCAGAACAGCTTTTCGCCCACCGTCCCGCGTTTCCCGATGAAGCGACTGTCGCGATAGAAGAACCCGGCCTGTTCATCGAAAAGATAGGCGGTGGTCGCCCAGAATTCCTTGTTGGCAAAGTCGCGATAGCGCGGATCGCCGGTCAGCGCGCTGACTTCGAACCAGGCCGGCGGCGACATGAACAGCGCATCGCACCAACTCCAGCGGTTGGTGGGCGACAGCGGCGCACCGGGCTGGTCGAACCGCAGGTCGCTGATCGCCGGTGCGGCAAGGATGGCGTCGAAATAGGCTTTGGCGTTGCTCAGCGCGCGATCGTCGGCCAACCCCGCCCCGTGGAGAGCAAGGTAAACGCGGGCGACCACATGGTCGTCGGCATGATAGAGGCGGTCGCCCAGCCGGTATTGGTTGGCCTCCGCCCAGGATTGGACGCGGCGGAGCAGCCCGGCCGATCCGCTGGCCTGGGCCCAGCGCAGGGCGCCGACATACATCGACCCCTGCACCCAGCCGCGTTTCTGTTCGGCCTCCGCCCGGTATTTGGTGATGTAGCCGAGATCGTCGAGATGCTCGAACTGCCATTTGGCCACGGCGTCGGCGACCCGGCGGACCTCGGCGCGGCCTGGCCTGGTATCGAAACCGGCCGCAGCCGCCACCGCCGTACCGGGACGGGCTTGCGCACTCGCCGCCGCCGTCGCGAACAACACCCCCAATGCGGCGCTTCGCCAGACAGGCATCTTCGCCCTCCGCCCGGTCATGGCTGCCGCCTGTCCGCCGGCGCGGGACGCCAATTCGCCGCCAGCGTCCGGGCCGGCAGCCGGATGGTCACCGTCTGCGCGATGTCGCGCGACGACGTGCCCAGCATCACGCGATAGCTGCCGCCGGCGATCCGCCAGTTCCCCGCCACATCGGCGGTCGCGAACAGGCGCGGATCGATCGTGACCTCGAACGATCCGGCCCGGCCGGGGGCCGGCGCCACCTTGCGGAACCCGCCGAGACGCTTGGGCGCTTCCCATCCCGTTCCCGCGACATAGAGTTGCGCCACCAGCTTGCCGGCGCGCGCGCCGGTGTTGCGCACGGTGAACCCGACCCGCACGCCGCCAGGGGTCGCCCGCGCGGTCAGGCCGGAAAGGGTGAAGCTGGCGTAGGACAGGCCGTGACCGAACGGGAAGGCCGGCTCCAGCCCCTTCGCGTCATACCATTTGTACCCGACCGCCGCGCCTTCGTCGTAACGGGTGTCGCCCGGTTGGGGGAAGCCGGGCCTCGGCAATTGATCGAGACCGGCCGGGAAGGTCACCGGCAGGCGGCCCGACGGATCGACCTTGCCGAACAGGATATTGGCGATGGCGTCGCCGCCCGCGCTGCCGGGATACCAGGCTTCGAGGATCGCGGCGGCCTTGTCGCGCCACGGCGTCAGCACCGGGCCGCCGGTTTCCAGCACCACCACCGTCCTGCGGTTGGCGGTGGCGACGGCGTCGACCAACTGGTCCTGCGTGCCGCGCAGGGAAAGCGGCACGTCGACCGTCTCCCCGGCCCATTGCGTGCCGAACACGATCGCGACATCGGCGGAGCGCGCCAGCGCCGCCGCCGCATCGATATCGTCACCGTCCGCGAACATCACCTCCGCTTGCGGCGCCAACCGCCGGATCGCGGCGAGCGGCGCGTTGGGATAATACATCACCGGATCGGTCCAGCCTTCGGGCTTGGGGGCCGGGACCGCGCCGCCATCGATCGGCTGGACCAGCGACGACCCGTTGCCGGCAAGGACGCCCTTGTCGGCATGCGCACCGATCACCACGATCCGCCTGACGGACGGCGACAGCGGCAGGAGGCCGCCCGCATTCTTGAGCAGCACCGCCGCTTCCTCGGCATCCGCGCGGGAGACGACGGCATTGCGGGCCAGCATCTCCGGCGGCAGGTCGAGCACCGTCTCCCCCCGGACAGGGTGATCGAACAGGCCGTTCGCGAACATCGACACCAGGATGCGCGACGCCATCCGGTCGAGCTGGGCTTCCGGCACGCTGCCGTCCTCGATCGCCGCTTCGAGCGGCGCGGCGAAATAGGGCTGGTCGTCGAGGGGGTGCCCGGACTGCTGATCGAGACCGGCCTTGGCCGCCGCCACCGTCGAATGCACCCCGGCCCAGTCGGACATGACATAGCCCGGATAGCCCCAATCGCGGCGCAGCACGTCGTTGAGCAGCCACGGATGCTCGCAAGCATGCACGCCGTTGACCAGGTTGTATGAACACATCACCGCGCCGGGACGCCCCTGTTCGATCGCGAACTGGAACGCGAGCAGGTCGCTCATCCGCGCGGCGGCGGGATCGATGACCGCATTGTTGTTGAAGCGGTCGGTCTCCTGATCGTTGAACGCGAAATGCTTCACCGTCGCGATGATGTGGTTCGACTGGATCCCGGCGACCTCGGCCCCGACCATCGTGCCCGCCAGCAACGGGTCCTCCCCGCCATATTCGAAATTCCGGCCGTTGCGCGGCTCGCGCATCAGGTTGAGGCCGCCCGCCAGCATCACGTTGAACCCCAGGGCAGACGCCTCCGCGCCGATCATCGCACCGCCCGCATGGGCCAGTTCGGGATTCCACGTCGCGACCGTCCCCAGACCGGACGGCAGCGCGGTGCGCGCGTGCTTCTGGATACCCTTGTACTTCGTCGCGACGCCGATGCCCGCGTCGGTCTCCCATTGCGGGGGAATCCCCAGACGGGGGATGCCGGGCACGTACCCCGCCGATCCCGGCCGCGCCTCGGCCGGAGCGCGATAGTTCTTTTTAGCGAAATCGGAGCCAAGATAGCCGAAGACGAGCGTCAGCTTCTCCTCCCGCCGCATCCGCGCCAGCACGAGCCGCGCGCGCGCCTGCGGAGAAAGCGCGGTGTTCATCCACGGCCGGGCCGGGATGGCGACGGGAGGCGCCTCCGCCGCGCCCAGGCACAGCGCGATCAGCGCGGCGGAGGCGATCTTGCCGACAGGTCTCATTTGCCCTTCCTCTCTGTATGCATGGCCGTCGCCGTGTCGACGGGAAGCCGGAAATCGAGCGGCGCCGATGCCGCATACTGGTCCCACGCCGCGCGCGTGCGGAAATCGCCCTGCCCCTTGTCCCAGGCCGAGCCGCTGTAATAAACGAAGGGCTTGCCGGGGCGGACCTTCAGGATGACGAGGAAATTGTCGTGGTCCTCCCGGATATCGGCGATCATCGCCGGATCGACCCGGATCGCCACCGCCATGCGGCCGTGATCGCCGTCCGCCGCCCCCCACCATGACAGCAGGCCGCGCTTGCGGTCGGTCGTGAGTTGCCCCGGCTGATTGGCCCGCCCGCTCTTGGCGATGCCGATCCCGACCAGCAGCGGCGCAGGGGTGTCGGACGAGAGGACCGATACCAGACGGGTGAAACTGGTGCCGAGCGGCAGCGTGAAGCGGCGCGTTTCCCATACCCGTCGCTTCACGTCGACCGGCCACGGGGCGTAATCGACCACGAAGTCCGCCGTCCGGCCGCCGCTTTGCAGGATACGGTGGCGCACGAAATTGCGCGAGGTCCACAGCGCGTTGTCAAACCAGATGCCCAGCCCGCCCGCCCCGCGCGAGGTCCCGACATCGTAGAAATCGAGACCCTCCCCGTGATAATTATGCTGGTCGCCGCTCCGCAACTGGCGGTCGGCGAACGGCCAGGGCACGTTCTTGCCCCAGGAATCCACGCCGGAGCCGGAAGGAGGCTCCGCCGCCTCCAGCGGCTTGCCATAGATGCGATGGGCGGTGCGGTCGTTTTCCCACAGGAGATCGCCGTAGCGATAGGGCGCCAGCACGGCGATCGCGGCCGGCGTCCGGTCGGGCGGCGGATCGAGCGCGGGAGATTGCCGTGCCGCCGACAACGGCATGGCCGCGCAAAGGCATGGCAAGGTCCAGCGAACAGCCGATCCGATTCCCCTTGACGTCATGGGCATCCTCCCGCGAAATCGAGCGTCACGCCGTTCGTCCAGCCGAAGCCGGTTTCGGTGCCGTATTCGCCGCCGCCGCCCGCGCCGCCGCGCGCCACGTCATACTTTTCGAGCAACTGCCCATGGGCGCGGAAATGATCGCCGACCATCCGAAGCCAGCCATGCCTGATCCGCGCCGCGAGATCGTGCTCGCCGTACCGGCGCAGCCCAGCCACCGCGATCCATTGCAGCGGGGCCCACCCGTTGGGTGCATCCCATTGCTGCCCCGACCGGCGAGCGGTCGTCACGATCCCGCCCGGCATGACCAGACGTTCGAGCGCCACCGCCAGCCGCTTGCCGCGATCCGGCGCGGCAATGCCGGTGAACAAGGCGAATGCCGCCGCCGCCGTCAAATCATCGGAACAGGCGCCGCGATCCAGGTCGAAATCCGCGTAGAACCCCTGTTCCTCGTTCCATAACAAGCGTTCCAGCGCCTCCGCACGGGAGTCGGCGAGCGCCGCGAACCGTTGCCCGGTCTCCTCCAGCCCCAGCGCGGCGGCCTCCCCCGCGGTCGCCGTTTCCAAACCGTGCAGCAGGCAGTTCAGGTCGATCGGCAACAGGCGCGTCGTGCGGATCGTCGCCAGATCGGTCCCATCGGCTAGCCAGCGCGAGCTGAAGTCCCAACCGCTTTCCGCCGCCGCGCGCAGGTTGCGCCACAGCGACGCGGCTGGCTGGTCGGCCATCGCCGCCAGCGCCACGTCCTCGCGCCATGATTCATCGCGCGGCGCGGCGATATCGTCCCAATAGCGATTGAGTTTCGTGCCGTCGCCCAGGCACACGACACGCCGGTGCTCGCCCCCCGGCGCGAGCGTTTCCGCGCCCGCCATCCAGAACGCATGTTCCCGCTCCATCCACGCCAGGCGCTGCCGGCGATCCGCCACGCCGTCTTTGCGCGAAAGCGCCGCCATCAGGTAGAACATCGGCGGCTGCGACCGGCTGAGATAATAAGTGCGGGTGCCGTTGGGGATATGGCCGAACCGGTCGATCAGGCTGCCGAAATCGGCGATCATATGCTCGATCAAGTCCTGCCGGCCGGACGCCGCCAGCCCCAGCATCGTGAAATAGCTGTCCCAATAATACAGCTCGCGAAACCGCCCGCCCGGCACGACATAGGGAAACGGCAGGTCGATTTCGGACCCGCCGGGCGGCGCCGGCTGCGGCATACGCGTCAGGACGTCCCACAACGCGGCGATATGCGCGTCGAGCGGCAGGCCAGGCGGCGGGGCCGCCCCGCTCTCCCGCGGAAAGGTGAAGTTGGTTTCGACGAACCCCTGCAACGCCGCGAGGCCGTCGGGCGGGTGCCGTGCCCAATCGTCGCGTATTCCCGCCGCCGGCCGTTTCGGAACGGCATCGGCAAAGGTCTTCGAATCGCCGAACAGGCCGCTTTCCTGCACGGCGGCGAACAGCGCGCCGAATTGCGATGCCGGAGTCATGCCGCGACCGGCCCCGAATGCATCCGCCGGACCGATACGAGGACGATCGCGACCAGCGCGATCGGCAGCAGCACGAAATAGAAGGCCAGCGGCCCGGACAGATTCTGGAACAGCAGGCCGGTGATGAACGACCCCAGCGTCCCGCCCAGTGCGGAGAACACCACGATCAGCCCGACCATGGCGGGATGGCGATGCCGGGGCAGCGCGCTGAGCGATACCGAGCAGATGGTGGGATAGATCGGCGCGAGGAAGAACCCGATCATCGGGAACAGGTAGGCCGCCACCGGTGCATCGGACCAGGCGGTGACGCTCGCGCCGCCCAGCCCATGCGCGAGCGGCAGCGCGACGATCACCGGCAGGGCCGCGCCCGCCAGACAGGCGAGCAGCACCGGCAGCCACGCGACGCGACGCAGCACCGCCCCCGATGCCAGCCGCCCGAGCGCCAGCGCGCCGAGATAGAGGCTCGACATCTGCACGCTCATCGCCGGGGACAGGTGCAGCGCCTCGCTGTTGAAGGTCGGCAGCCAGGTGCCCACGCCCTGTTCGATCAACACATAGAGGAACAATCCGGCGAGGACCGCGACCGTGGCGGGCAGCGCGGCCAGCCGCACCATCTCGCCCCACCCGGCGGCGGCATCCTGCCCGGCGGGCGCGGCGCTTTCGTCCAGCCGGACGGTCAGCCACAGCCCCGCCGCGACGGCGCACAGCCCCGCCAGCAGCCAATAGACCCGCAGCCACGCCCGACCGCTGTCGTCGATGCCGACGAAATACCCGAATATCCACGCGCCGGAGAGCACCCCGACCATGAAGCCCCCTTCGATCACGCCGGTCAGGCTGGCATGCTCCGCCGGATTGTCCGCCAGCAGGCCGATGGCCGAATAGGTCGCGACCTTGGCGACGCCGAAGCAGAGGCCGGTCGCGACGAACAGCCACTGCATCGCCGCGAAGCCGGTCGCGCCCGACGCCAACAGGCACGCCGTGGCCATCACCGCCAGCACGGCGATCAGCGCCCGCCGATAGCCGAACGACGCGACATGGACCCCGAGCAGGAAGGAAGCGGCGACGACCGACAAGTCCTTGCACGCCTCCAGCGTCGACCCCATCGGCTTGGTCGCGCCGAAATGGCGGATCGATTGCAGGATGACGATCCCCACGCTGTTCATCAGCATGCCGAGGATCGCATAGGTCAGCGCGAGCGCGACGACGGTCTTAAGCCGCATCATCGGGCTTTCCGGCCCAGATAGCGGTCGAAGAAGCGCGCGATCAGGTGATAGGCTTCGCGCGATTCCGGCATGTCCGGCCACATGAAGAAAGCGTGCGGCAGGCCGTCGAACGCGTAGAATTCCGATTCCACTCCCGCCGCCGCCAGACGCCGGTGCGCCAGCGACAGCGCGCTGACGGCGAAGTCCCGGCTTCCCGCGAGCAGCAAGGTGGGCGGGAACTTTGCCGTCTCGGCGGCAGACATCAGCGGATAGGCCGCCGCATCGTCCAGCGGCACGCCCGCCATATACGATCCGGGCAAGGTGGCCGGCAGCGGCAGGGCCGGCTCCCGCCCACCATCCAGCGGCGCGGCCAGATAGAAGCTGTCGCCGCTATAGGGCGCGCCGGTCCCGCAAAAGGTGCCGATCGCACCGGGGCGCGGCAGGCCCTGCCGCCCGATCCACGCCACCGACTGCGCGGCGACGATCCCGCCCGCCGAGCAGCCGTAGATGCCGATATTCTCCGCCCGATAGTCCTTCAGCAGCGCGCGATAGACCGCCGCCACGTCCTGCGACGCCGCCGGATAGGCGTGCTCGGGCGCGAGGCGATAATCGACCGTCACCACCTTGACGCCCATCGTCGCCGCGACGGGGATCGCCTCGACCAGCGCGCCGCTGCCGGCGCCCCACATGAACGCGCCGCCATGGACGTTGATGAGTATCCGGACGGCGTTGCCGCGCGCGATGCCCTTCGCCGGCGTCACGACATCGACGGGCACGCCGTTCATCGCCACGCGCGTCTCGCGAATCGCGAACGCGCGCCGCATCTCGGCCAGCCGATCGTCGTTGAAGCGGCCGTAGAATGCCCGCAGCCGGCCGATATCGCCGCCCAGATCCGGCGCGCGGGCGGCGTCCATCCGCGCCAATGTCCGGCGCGCCTCGGCGCTGAGCTGGTTCGAAACCGGCAGGGTGAAGGCGGACACCGCCACGGGCGCCTTTTCCTGCGCGACGGCGGGCGGCATGGCAGCCAGGAACGCGGCCATGCCAAAGCGGAAAAGCGATCCGATCGCCAGGGAAGCACGCGGCACCGAAGCCCCCGCGCGGGCATTCACACGACCAGGCGTCGCGATCAGCGCCGGCACCTTCATCACCGCAGCCCTCCCCGTTTCACCCCGGCGTCCGCCCAGCCTTTTCAGGCCTTGTCCCCGATCGCCAAGGTCGTCACCGACGCCAATTGACATCGATACCATAAAAGTGACACCGATCACCCGACTAGTCAATTACGTCTCCCGGACGATCAGGCTGACGGGCAGCAATTGCGGTCGCGGCGGGGATGCGCGCTGCGCGTCCAGCTGGGCGAAGAGCGTTTCGGCCAACAGGCGTCCGGCGCGCGTCCAGTCCTGCCGGATCGTCGTCAATGGCGGGGCGCTGGCAGCCGCGACCGGCATGTCGTCGTAACCGACCACGGAAACCTCAGCCCCCACCCGGTGCCCCGCCTCGCGAAGCGCCTGCATCGCACCGATCGCGACCAGATCGCTCCCGGCGAACACGCCGTCGATCCGTATGCCTTGCGCCAGGATGTCCGCCATCGCGCGGCGGCCGCCCTCGCTGGTGAAATCGCAATTGCGGGCGGCCGCGACCTCGACGCCGTTTCGCCGCAAGCGATCGCCGAACCCGGCGGCCCGCTCCGCCATTTCCGCATGATTGGTGTCGCCGAGAAAGGCGAGCGACCGCCGCCCCCGGTCCAGCAGATAGTCCGCCGCCAGCGCCCCGCCCTGCCGATTGTCGCTGCCCACGACGGCAACGCCCATGCCCGCTTCGACGCCGTCGTTCGCGCCCCAGACGACCAGGGGCAGGTTGAGCGCGGCGAGCCTGCGCACGGCTTCGTGGTGCGCGCCCTGGCCCAGCACGATGATCCCGCTCGCGTCCTGCGCCTCCGCGTGCATCCGGGGATCGTTGGTGGTGAGCACCGCCGCGAACCCCGCCGCCGCGCATTCGTGCATGATGCCCCCCAGCAATGCGAGGGGATAGGGATCGAACAACGGGCGCTCGTCGCTGGCGGCCATGTCGACGACGACGGCGATCCGCATCCGCTGCCGCAACCGCAGGTCGCGCGCCGCCAGGTTCATGCGATATCCCAGCGCGGCGGCGGTCGCCTGGATCTTCTCCCGCACGGCCGGCTTGACCAACGCGCTGCCCCGCAGCGCGCGCGAAACCGTTATCTTCGACACCCCCGCCGCCGCCGCGACGTCGGACATGGTGATTCGATTGCCCGTGGACGGCGCGATCTTGTGCATACGCGTTGATATCGAATCCTGGTCGCCGGACAAATCCGTCCCGCGTTCGCCTGCGTTGGATCGCACTGAATTACCCATCGGCCATTTGATCAGTCAACAGACAAATGTTGACAGATGATACCAACTGGCGCAAGTGCTTTACGGGAAGGGGGCTTCGTCATCATCGCGCGACGCCACCCGGATACAGGGGAGGATTTTATGACGCATGGTGCCTGGCCGTCGATGCGAATCGCGCTGCTTGCCGGTTCCGCCTTTATCTCGTCGAACGCCTATGCGCAGTCGTCGCCCGCGCCCGCTTCGGAACAATCGACGCCGCCATCGGCCGATGTTTCCATGCCGGAAAATGATATCGTTGTCACCGGCACACGGAAAAGCCTGGAAGACGCGCTGGCGATCAAGCGGCAATCGACCGAAATCGTCGACGCTCTCTCCGCCGAAAGCATGGGCCGGTTGCCCGACCTCAACCTCGCGGAATCGCTCCAGCGGATACCGGGCGTCCAGATCAACCGCAGCGCCTTCCAGCGGCTGGGCACGGTGTCGCTGCGCGGCCTGACCGGCGATTTCAGCCAGGTGACGTTCAACGGCGAATATCTCGCCAGCCCCGACATTTCCGTCTTCTCGTTCGGCACCGTGCGATCCGAAGTGTTCAGCGCCATCGCGATCAGCAAGACACAAAGCGCCAGCGGGATGACCGGGGCGCTGGCGGGCGTCGTCGACCTGCGCACGGGCGACCCGTTCACCACGAAACCGGGCCTCACCCTGAGCGCCAACGGATCATATGAGGAAGCGTCGGGGAAATGGGTGCCGGGTGGCGCGGTGACGTTCGCCGGGGAGATCATTCCCGGCCAACTCGCGATCCGGGCCGCTTTGGGCTATAAGTCGAACAATTTCCGCACCGACTATTTCCAGACCGGCTCCTATGACGTGATCTCCGGTGCGAATACGCCCGACCCGTCGGATGACGTCTATGCGCCCCGCCAGGCCCGCCTGCCCTTCCAGCAGATCGACGGGCGATCGATCTCGGGTTCGCTCGGTACGGAGTGGCGGCTTTCGGACAATCTGACCTGGAAGTTCGACGGACTCTACAACGACTATACCGCCGACGCGATGGAATCGCAGTTCCTGGTGGAGGCGGTTCCCGGCAGCACGCGCACGGTCCTCGGCACCCCGACCAGCCAGGGGAAATACGGCTCCACCTACGCCAAGATCCATGTGGTGAATCCGAAGTTCTCGGTCGATACGCGCGACCTCGCCGACAGCTACCGGACCTATGCCGCTACCAACCGGCTCGAATGGAAAAACGATAACTGGCGGATCGCGGGCACCGTTCACTATACCAAGGCCGATCGCTACCGCGTCTTCACCGGCTGGGTGGCGACGCAGGACATGCTGCCGGGCGCGGGCAACGGCATCACCTTCGATTACGACACCGGCTCGGGCAATATCGGCAACGCCGTGTTCGACCTGTCGCCTGCCGGAAACAAGATCGTCGATCTGTCCCAGGCGTTCGGCGCGCCGCCCGCGCCATTGTTGCGGCAGATCTTCGCGACCGGGCGCCCCGGCGCCAGTTTGACCGCGCTGGGCCGTGACGTGTACGAGCATGACAGCGAACTGGCCCTCCACTTCGACGTGGAACGCAAGTTCGACAATTTCTTCATCACCAGCATCGCCGCGGGCGGCGTGTATCGCGACAAGAGGCAGTCGCAATCCCAATCGCTGATGACCATCCTCGGAGCGAAGCTGGGCAACCTCAGCAATGCGTTCTACGACAATTCGGTGCCGAACGAGGGCAGCAGCTTTTTCGGCGGCAAGATCGGGACGTTCGATCCCGCCGATTACGGCGCTTTCAATGTCGACGCGTTCAGCGGGGCCCTGAAACCGGTCGACCTCGCCGCGGCGCAAGCGCTGATCCGCGCGACCAATCCCACCCAGCTCGATCTATATTCCATCAATGAGCGCAGCGGGTTCATCAACTATCTGGACAGCGCCTCGATCGCCGGCACGTTCCGCAATTCGGAAAAGATCTACGGCGGCTACCTCCAGGCTAATTTCGAGCAGCAACTGGGCCGCGCGGTGGGGCTGCGCGGCAATGTCGGCGTGCGGTACGAACGGTCGACGCGCGCGACGATACCGGGCCTTTCCGGCCCGAGCATCGATTTCAGCTATGGCAACTGGCTGCCGCTCGCCAACGTGATCTTCGATATCGGGGACAAGCTCGTCCTGCGCGTGGCGTACACCGAAACCATGCGGCGTCCGTCGGCCCAGCAATATGCCGTGCAGAAGTCGATCGCCGTGCGCGACGGCGGCGCGTCGGTGATCGCCGACTTCGGCGCATCGGACCTGCGGCCGTTCCGCTCGCAGAATTTCGACGCGAGCGTCGAATATTACAATCGCAAGGGGTCGAGCGTGTCCCTCGCCGGCTTCTACAAGACGGTGATCGATTTCGCCGGCGCGACGCATCCGTGCCCGGCCGATGGCGGCGGGCTGGGCTTCGGGCCGTTCTCGTCGGTCGGCGGGGCTTGCCGCACGGTGCAGGCGACCCCCGCCACCGCGACCCAACTGGAGGTCCAGGCCAACGCGCTGGTCAGCTACAACGTGATCGCGAACCAGGACACGTTCAAGCTCTACGGGTTCGAAGCCAGCATCCAGCAGAATTTCGATTTCCTTCCGGCGCCGTGGAACGGCTTTGGCGGTCAGGTGAACTGGACCAACGTCCATTATTCGACCAAGGGAAGCTTCCGGCTCTCCGAACTTTCGGAGAATACGGTCAACGCGATCCTCTATTACGAAACGTCCGCCTTCGGGCTGCGCGCCGCCTATAACTGGCGCAGCAGCTATTTCCTGGCGTCGATCGGGTCGGTGTCGGGCGCGGACCGGATGGTCGCCGCCCGCCCGCAACTCGACCTGTCGGGAACCATCAACCTGACGAAGCGCCTCTCCCTGAATTTCGAGGCGTTCAACGTCACCAACGAAAATCTCTACGAATATGAAGGCGAACTCTCGCGAGCGCGCAACTACACTTATTACGGCAGAACCCTGAGTGTCGGCGCGACCTATCGTTTCTGACGCAGAAGGGCTTTGCGAGGCGCGGCGCCAATGGTCGGCGTCGCGCCACAACCGACAGCGATCAACTCAGGGACGGATCGCCATTCGCGCAGCAGGGCTCCTGCTTTCGCAGGAGCACAAGCGGGTTTCGACGTCCGCCTCTTCATTGCCCGGTGAATGTCGATCCGTCCTAGGCGCCGACGACCGCACGATGCCGCGACAGGCTCTCGCTCAAATGGCATCGCATCGCCATGCGGGCGGCGGCCTCGTCCCCCGCTTCGATCGCGTCGACGATGGCGCGGTGTTCAGCATCCAGCAGGGCGGCATAGGCCCCGCTTTCCTGCTCGTCCCGCGCTTGGATCACCAACGCGCGCGGCGGCACCAGACGCGTGCCGATGAAGGTCAGGATACGTTCGAAATAGGCGTTGTGCGCGGCGCGCGCGATGCTCGAATGAAGATCCGCGTCGGCGCGGGCGGCGGCGTCGCTGGTGTCGGCGGCGTTGATGGCCGCCAGTTTCCGGTGAAGATCCCTGACGTCGCCCTTCGTCCGCCGCGCCGCCGCCAGCGCCGCCATCTCGGTCTCGATCGCCAGCCGCAGTTCGAGCAGGCGATGCACGTCCTCCAGGCTTTCCAGCTCGTCCTTGCGGATCTGGAACGCCTCGTACCGCGCGGTTTCCGTGACATAGACGCCCACGCCCTGACGAGCCTGCACCATGCCTTCCGCCGCGAGCCGCGCGAGCGCTTCGCGCACCGTGGTGCGGCTGACCGCGAACGCCTCGGTAAAGTCCTTTTCCGTCGGCAGCCGCTCACCGGGCTGCAATTCCCCGGAACGGATGCGCTCCCGCAGGTCGCCGTACAATTGATCGGCGAGCGAACGGCGATTTGGATTTCCCAGCGTGGTGACGTTCTTGAGATCCATCGGCCGTCCTCGAATCCGGCGCACCGCCGGCCTCGACAGGCCGCGCGGACACCCGCTAACTTGTATGTCATCATCTAACATTGCGCGAGGCGAGGACAAGTGGAGATAGACCGCCGCACGGCCCTGAAATTCGCTCCCGCCTCGTTGGCGCTGTCGGCGTCGGTGGCCAAAGGCGACCCGGTCGGCCTGCCCCCCGCCGTGCTGCGCGGCACACTCCCCAAGGGCCGGACGCTTACCCGCAAGGATGCGCAGCAGCTCCTCGGCTGGATCGTCGGGCAATGCATGCGCCACGCCTCGCCGGGCAAGGCGTCGCTCCATCTCGGCGAAACGGCGGCGTGGTTCGACGACCGCGCCGCCGGACTGGAAGGGTTCGCGCGATTGCTGTGGGGCGTCGCCCCGGCCGTCACGGGCGGGATGCGCCTGCCCGAACTGGCGGACATCCGCACCGGCCTGATCAACGGCACCGATCCCGGCCACCCCGACTATTGGCAGCCGCTCGGCAAGGCCAGCAACCAGACCGGGGTGGAGATGACCGCGATCGCGGTCGCGATCCACGAAGCGCCGGAAATGTTCCTCGACCCGCTGCCGCCGGTCGCGCGCGAACGGCTGCTGGCGTGGCTGGCCAGCACCGTCGACGGCGCGTTTCCGCCCAACAACTGGCGCTGGTTCCGCATCCTGACGCTGGAAGCAGTCGCCAAGGCAGGACATCCGGTGGACCGCGCCGTGATCGAGCGGGAACACGCGCTGATCGACGGCCTGCGGATCGGCGACGGCTGGTACCGCGACGGCAAGGCCGGCGGGGTCGATTATTACAATGCGCTCGCCTTTCACTTCTACGGCCTGCTGTTCGCGCGGTGGCGCGGCGCCGAGGAACCGGAGCGCGCGCGGCGGCTGGTCGAGGATGCCCGCACCTTCGCCTGCGATTTCGCCCATTGGTTCGCCGATGACGGACAGCAGATCGTCTATGGCCGGTCGCTGACCTATCGCTTCGCGGCACTGGGCTTCTGGGGATTGCTCGCCCAGGTCGGCCACCCCGATTTCACCGCCGGCCAGATGCGGGAACTATGGAGCCGCGCGCTGCGCTGGTGGCTCGACCAGCCGATCTGGACCGCGCCGGGCATCCCGTCGATCGGCTATGCCTATCCCAATCTATTGGAACAGGAATTCTACAACAGCCCGCAATCGCCTTTGTGGATGATGAAGGCATTCTGGCCGCTGGCGTTGCCGGAAGGCCATCCTTTCTGGAGCGAACCCGCCGAACCGTTCAGGCCACGCGGTGACGGCTATGTGCTGAAGGGCGCGCCGCATATCGTCAGCCGCCGCGACGGCGATCCCTGCCTGCTGTCGGGCGTGTCCTTCGCAGCGGAGATGCGGGGCGTCGAGGACAAATACCAGAAATTCGCCTATACCGCGAAACACGGCCTCGCGGTCGAGGGCACGCGCTGGCTCCATTGCGGCTGCGCGGGCGACAATATCCTCGCATTCAGCGAGGATGGCCGAAACTGGTGCGGCCGCACCGCGATCGACGCCGGCCGATTGGACGGCGACTGGCTGGTGACGGCATGGACGGTGCCCGGCGCGCGGATCGAGACCCGGCAGCGTTTCACCGATTGGGGCGAGCAACGGCATCACCGTATCACCGCGACCCGTTCCCTGCGCTGCGTGGCGACCGGCCATGCCGTCGACGGCTTCTTCCCGGCGCGCGGGCTGGACGAGTTGGCGCATGACGCGGACCTCACCCGGCCGGTCGCGGTCGGTGAGACATTATGGAGCGATGTCGCGACACCGAACGCCGCGTTCCGGCGCACGTTGATCGCGAGCGCGCCGAACACCAACATCACGCATCGTCATTCGGCGGTGAGCGGGCTGATCGGGCGGATCGCGGTCGGCGAGACATTGCTTGCGACGGCGATATCCTGGGGTGCGGGTGCCGCACCGCGCCTCGATCCGGCGCGGATCGCGGGGTGACCGCGCGCGATCAGCGGCAACGGGGACCGCTGCGCAAACGGACCATCGCCCGCGCCAGCGCCACGCCGAGCCGCCGCTGCCCGGGCGTGGTGAGGTGCAGGCCATCCGACTTGAGCGGCAGGCCGGCGGCCGACACCATCTGCGCACAGGGCAGCTTCAGCCCCGCCTGGGTTGACTGGACCTGCGCCCAATAGGGACGCTTGCCCGGATCTTCCGTGGGCGGACGGTCGGCGATCCCGACAAAGACCAAGGGCAGTCGGGGAGCCGCGAGATCGCGACGCACCGCCGCGACCATCGTGGTGAAATCCGCCGGCCAGCGATCCGCCTCTTCCCGCGTGCCGGTGTCGCTTTCGCCCTGATACCAGAGGATTCCGGCGATCCGCCCGCTTTTCGCCGCTTCCCGCGCTCGCGCCAGGCACGATCCGTAGAGCGTGTCGCGCGCCGCCGCCGGCCGCCAGGCGTCGATCCGCGATCCGCCCTTGGCACAGGGGACGAGTCCGATCCGGGCACCCGGCACGCGGGGCAGCGCGCGCGCGAAGAACAGGCCGGGACCGACCGCCGCGGTGTCGGGGTCGGCCGAAACAGGGTCGATCTGGCCCGAGGCGTCGTCGAGCGGATCGAGCGCGTCGCGCCATATCCCGTCATTGCCGTACAGGCGGATCGCACGATCCGGCCTGCGCTCGGCATCGCTCAGGTCGGCCATATCGCCCCGCCCAGACATGTTGGACTGTCCCATCAACAGATAGATTTCCATCGCGCCGTCCGCGCGAGCACGCCGCACCGGGTCCGGCGCCGGGGACATCCGGCCGGCGCCGGCCCCGCTCCCCAAGGGCAACAGGATCAGCGCGGCGGCCGCAAGCTTGGCGAAAGTCATCCCGGCTCCTTGTCGTGCACTGTTTCCATCGGCCGCGTTAACGCAAAAAGGCGGCGAAATCGCGAGAAATGGCGGATCTTAGCGGTTGCGCGCCCTCGCCCATCGGGTAAGCATCCTTGCCGTGTCGGGGGCGGAACAGGTGAACGCGCATGGCGAACCCGCCGTCTCGGCGGCGGCGCAGCGCTTGGCCGAGGCGCATCGCGCGCTGCGCGAGGATCCGACGATCCAGTTCGGGATGGACCGCGCGGCGATCCCCAAGCCCTTCGAACCGCCCGCCTGGCTCAAATGGGTGATCGAGCATGTGCTGAAACCGATCGGCCGGTTCTTCGACTGGCTGTCGGGCCTGATGCCGGCCGCGCCCTATGTCCGCATCCTGTTATGGTCGGTGATCGCTTTCCTGGCGGTGATGCTGGTGTGGATGATCGTCACGCGGCTGCGCGCGGGCGAGTGGCGCGTGCCGTTCAGGCGCAAACGCGCGCGGCAGGTCGCGATGGACGCGGCGGCCGAGGAGGAATGGACGCCCGACGCCGCGCCGGCGCGTGAATGGCTGGCCGAGGCCGACGCGCTGGCGGCGCGCGGGCTCTATGCCGAGGCGGTGCGTCATCTGCTGTTCCGCTCGGTCGAGGACATCAGGCAGAAGCGCCCGCACGTGGTGCGGCCGTCGCTGACCAGCCGCGAACTCGCTGCGGCGACCGGCATCCCGACGATCGCGCGGGAATTGTTCGCGCGGATCGCCGGGTACGTCGAGCATAGCCTATTCGGCGGGCGTCCAGTGGCCGCCGACGACTGGATCAAGGCGCGCGCAGCTTATGCCGACTTCGCGCTGCCGGGGCAGTGGCGCGGATGAGCGACGTCGCGACATCGCGCAGCGGCGGCGACACGCCGGGCCTGTTCCGGCTGCGCACGGTCGTGATCCTGGTCGCGGTCGGGGTCGCCGCATTCGCCGCGATGCTGGTCGTCGCCGCCTATGCGCCGGGCAGCACGCCGAAGGGCGGGGGCAGCGCGCACGCCGTCTCCAATTCGGCGATCGGCTATAGCGGGATCATCCGGCTCGCCCAGGCAGCGGGATACGATACGCGCGTGATCCGCGACGAGGACCTGTTGAGCGGCCGCGGGCTGACGATCCTGACCCCGCAGACCGCCGACACCCCGATGGGCGACGTGATCGCGCGCCGCAGCCGGTTGCCGACGCTGGTCGTGCTGCCCAAATGGGCGACGATCCCCGACAAGCAGCATTCGGGCTGGGTGGTGCATCTCGGCCTGTTGCCGCCGGAGGAACCCTATGGGGTGCTGGCTTCGGCCAACAAATTGACGATCACCCGGACCAAGAGCGGCGGGGCGCCGCTGACGGCCGCCGGGTGGTTGGCCGACAGCAACATCCAGATCAGCGCGCCGCGCCCGCTCCAGACGATCAGCGGCGCGAACCTGACACCGCTGCTGACCGATCAGGCCGGCCGGATCGTGCTGGGTCAGATCGGCGATGGACCGTTCTACGTGCTGGCGGACGGGGACCTGCTGTCGAACATGGGGATGCGCGATGCGGCGAACGCAGCCGCCGCGATCGACTTGCTCGACCAGCTCAACGTCGCGAACGAGCCGATTTCGTTCGACGTGACACTGGTCGGGCTGGGCCGATCGCCCAATGCGCTGCGGCTGGCGTTCGACCCGCCGTTCCTGGCGATGACGCTGACCCTGGTCGCGGCGATGCTGCTCGCGGGGTGGCAAGCGTTCGCCCGGTTCGGGCCACCGGTGCGCCGCGCGCGGGCGATCGCGTTCGGCAAGGCGGCTTTGGTCGATAATTCGGCGGCATTGATCCGCAAGGCGCGGCGCCAGGCGCGGCTCGGCGGGCGCTATGCCGAGGTGATCCGCGATCGCGCGGTGACCGCGTTCGGCGTGCCGGCCGGGCTGCGCGACAGGGGCGTGGACGATTATCTCGACAGAATGGGCGGGCGGGCGAAGTTCAGCGACCTCGCCGCCGCCGCCGATGCGGCGTCCGACCGGCAAAACCTGGTCGCCGCTGCACAGGCGCTACACGATTGGCAGAAGGAGAAGGGCACGTGACGGTCGAAGAGGTCCGCAATCTGGCCGAGGCGATCCGGCAGGAGGTCGGCAAGGCGGTGGTGGGGCAGGAGGCGACCGTCGAACTGATGCTCGTCGCTTTGTTCGCCGGCGGCCACATCCTGCTCGAAGGCCCGCCGGGCACCGCCAAGACGCTGCTCGCCCATAGCTTCGCACAGGCGATCGGGCTCAAGTTCGGGCGTATCCAGTTCACGCCGGACCTGATGCCGGGGGACATCATCGGCGCGAACCTGTTCAACTTCTCGACCAGCCAGTTCACGCTGACGCGCGGCCCGATCTTCACCGACCTGCTGCTGGCCGATGAGATCAACCGCACCCCGCCCAAGACGCAAGCCGCGCTGCTCGAGGCGATGCAGGAGCGCACCGTGACGATCGACGGCGAGAGCCTGGCGCTCGGCGACCGTTTCATGGTGGTGGCGACGCAGAACCCGATCGAGCAGCAGGGCGTCTACCCGCTGCCCGAGGCGCAGCTCGACCGCTTCCTGTTCAAGCAGACGGTCGATTACCCTTCCGCCGCCGAAGAGCGCAGGATCATCGCCACGCACGGCGCGCGCGCGACCGCGATGGAGCCCGAAGGCTGGGGCGTCGCCGCGCGGACCGACGCCGCGCAGGTCGGCGCGGCGGTCGAGGCGGTCGCCGGGGTGCGGCTGGTCGACGAGGTGATCGACTATATCGCGGCGCTGATCCGCGGCACGCGCGGCGTCGCCGATCTGGAAAGCGGCGCTTCCCCGCGCGCCGGGGCGATGCTGGCCGGCGCGGCGCGGGCGCGGGCGGCGATCGACGGCCGCGACTTCGTGATCCCCGACGACGTCAAGCAGCTCGCGCCCGCCTTGCTCCGCCACCGCCTGATCCTGTCGCCGGCCGCCGAGATCGACGGGCGCGTGGTCGAGGATGTGGTGACCGGGATCATCGAGCAGATCGAGGCGCCGCGGTGAGGGTGCAGCACGATCTAGCCCCTCCCCTTCGGGGGAGGGGTTGGGGGTGGGGGCTGGCCGTCTCACCGAGCCTGTCGCTTGGGGCACGCCCCCACCCCAACCCCTCCCCTGAAGGGGAGGGGCTTTACTCGTGATCTACCCCACGCGCCTCGCCGTGCTGGCCGCCGCCGCCGGGGCACCGGTGGCGCTGCTGGTCGCGATGCGGATGGCGGACCGCTGGTATGTCGCGCTCGCCTGGCCTGTGGCGGTGTTCGCCGCGACATTGATCGACGCGATCCTCGCGCTGAGCGCGCGGGATATTGTGGCGGTGCTGACGCTGCCCGCTACCGCAAGTGTTGGGGAAGATGTCGAGGCGATCGTGTCGGTGACGGCGACCGCGCGCGGGGCGCCAGGTCGCGCCGAAGTTGCGGTTTCGGGTGACGATTTGGTCGCGATCGCGGACGATGGACGCGCCACGGTCGCATTGAGCGGCGGGCGCGGCGCAGTGGCGCTGCCGGTCGAGACGCTGCGCCGGGGCACCGCGCGGTTCGCGGCATTGTGGGTGCGCTGGCGCGGGCCGCTCGGGCTGATCTGGCAGGGCAAGCGCATCGCCAGCGACGCCAGCCTCGCGATCCTGCCCGACATCCGCCCGGTCCACGAAAAGGGCGCGCGGATCTTCCAGCGGCACGCCTTGCAAGGGCTGATGGTCCAGCTCGATCGTGGCGACGGCACCGATTTCGACGCGCTGGTCGAATATCGATCGGGCATGGACCGCCGCGCGATCGACTGGAAGCAGTCGGCGCGGCACTTGAAGCTGCACGCCAAGGAATATCGCACCGAGCGCAACAACCAGATCGTGTTCGCGGTCGATGCCGGGCGGCAGATGTCGGAGCCGGTCGCGGGCGTGCCGCGGATCGACCGCGCCGTCGCGGCCATGCTGCTGACGGGGTGGGTCGCGCTCAAGCTCGGCGATCGCGTCGCGCTGCACTCGTTCGATTCGCGCCCGCGCATCGCCAGCGGGCTGATTTCGGGCGCGGGCGCGTTCCCCGAACTCCAGCGGCTCGCCGCCAAGATCGACTATTCGGGCGACGAGACCAACTATACCTATGCGCTGACCACGCTCGCCGCACGGCTGACGCGGCGGTCGATGATCGTGCTGTTCACCGAATTCACCGACCTGACCAGCGCCGATTTCATGATCCGCGCCGCCGCCCGCCTGGCGGAAAAGCACCTGCTGATGGTGGTCGTGCTACGCGACGAGGAGCTGGAGACGATCGTCGACCGCGCGCCCCAGACCCCCGACGACATTACGCGTGCGGTAACCGCCGCCGCCCTGCTCAAGGACCGGCTGCTCGCGCTGACCCGGCTGCGCCATCTGGGCGCGCATGTCATCGAAAGCGAATATGACAAGGTCGGCGACCGGCTGGTCCAGGGCTATGTCGACCTCAAGCGGAGGAATTTGCTGTGACGGCGATCGTCGAGGCCCGCGTGCCGATGGTCAACGCGACCCGGTTCCGCCAGGCGCACGAGGCCGATTGGGACCAGCTCGACAAGATCGTCACCGCGATCGAGCGTCGCGGGGTGCGCGGCGTGCCGGAGCAATCTCTGCTGGTGCTGCCGGTGCTCTATCGATCGGCGCTGTCGTCGCTGTCGGTCGCGCGCGAGACGTCGCTCGACAAGAGCCTGGTCGCCTATCTCGAACAGCTGTGCACGCGCGCCTATTTCCAGATCTACGGCGTGCCGACCTCCCCCATGCGCCAGCTCGGCCAGTTCTTCGCGCGCGGCTGGCCACAGGCGGTGCAGTCGCTGTGGCGGGAGACGTTGGTCGCGGCGGTGCTGCTGATCACCGGCGTGGTCGCCGGCTATCTGCTCGTCGCCGCCAATCCCAGCTTCTATTACATCCTGATGCCCGACGGCATGGCGAGCGGGCGCGACCCGACCGCCAGCGTGCAGTTCCTGCGCGACACGATCTACAATCCGGACCAGGCCAAGGACCAGTCGGGGCTGGCGGCGTTCGCCTCGTTCCTGTTTTCCAACAACGCGCAAGTGTCGATCGGCGCCTTCGCGCTGGGCTTCATGCTCGGCCTGCCCACCGCCGGCCTGCTGGTGATGACCGGGTTCCAGGGCGGCGCGCTGCTCGCGGTATTCGCCGCCAAGGGGCTGGGCGTCGGGCTGGGCGGCTGGCTGCTGATCCACGGCACCACCGAATTGTTCGCGATCATCCTGTCGGGCGCGGCGGGTTTCCGCATCGGGCTCGCCATCGCCTTTCCGGGGCGCAAGTCGCGGATCGACGCGGCGGTCGATGCCGGGCGTACCGGCGCGCTGGTGATGGGCGGCACGATCGTCATGCTCGCGGTCGCCGCTTTGCTGGAAGGGATCGGCCGCCAGACGGTGCTGGCCGACGGCCAGCGCTACCTGATCGGCGGGCTGATGCTGCTCGGCTGGCTGACCTATTTCTACTGGCCGCGGAGGGACGATGGCGCGCGCCGCTAGACCCCGCCCCGCCCCTTCGCTGCGGCGCGGCTTCGTCACGCCCGAAGGCGTCGACCTGCGAATCGAGCTGGCCTCGGCCGGCGCGCGGGCGGGGGCGTTCCTGCTCGACCTGCTGATGATGCTCGTCGTGCTGATCCTGGGCACGGTCGTCATCGCTTCGACCGCCGTCGCCACCCAGTCCGTGCTGCTGGAGGGGCTGTGGCTGGTCGGCTTCTTCTTCCTGCGCAACGGCTGGTTCACCCTGTTCGAGATGGGCGGGCGCGGGGCGACGCCGGGCAAGCGAATCATCGGCCTGCGCGTCGTCGCGCGGGACGGATCGCGGCTGACCGGCGGCGCGGTGATCGCGCGCAACGCGATGCGCGAAATCGAATTCTTCCTGCCGATCTCGTTCTTCTTCGCGACGATCTTCCAGAGCGGCACCGACAAGATGATCTCGTTCATCGCGCTGATCTGGAGCGGCATTTTCCTGTTCTTCCCGCTGTTCAACCGCGACCGGCTGCGCGTCGGCGACCTGCTCGCCGGCACCTGGGTGGTGCAGCGCGCCAAGGTGAAACTGGGCCACGACATCGTCGCCTCGCTCGCGCAGAGCGACCGGTCGCGCCGCACCTTCAGCGACCATGCGCTGAGTCTGTACGGCGAGTACGAATTGCAGACTTTGGAGGAAGTGCTGCGCGCCGGCGACAATGACGCGATCGTCACCGTCGCGGCGGCGATCCGGCGCAAGGCCGGGTTGCCCGACGACCGCGACGATTACGGGTTCCTGTCGGACTATTACGCCGCATTGTGCGCGCGGCTGGAGCGCCAGATGATGGTGGGCTTGCGCCGTGCCGACAAATATACCGAAGCGACCCGCGATCGCGCGGCCTGATCACGCTGATCTACCAAATGCGTTAGAATATTTGGCCGACACGCCTATAGCCGCGCCATGACGACGGAGCAGCCGATTCCCCCGGCGCCGATGACCGGCGAACAGAAATTCCGCTGGATCGTGCATTGCGGCTGGCGCGGGCTATGCCCGCGCTGCGGCAAGGGCAGGATGTTCAGGTCGTGGCTGAAGGTCGTCGACAAATGCGACGCGTGCGGACTCGATTACCGCTTCGCCGCACCCGATGACGGCCCCGCTTTCTTCTCGCTCTGCTTCATCGCGCTGCCGCTGATCGTGTTCGTCGTGTGGCTGCAGGTCGCGTTCGACCCGCCCTTCTGGGTCCACCTGGTCACGTCGGTGCCATTGATGGCGGCCGGCACGCTGCTGCCGCTCCGGCCGATCAAGGGCTGGCTCGTCGCGTCGCAGTTCGTCAATCGCGCACAGGAAGCCGGCACCGGCGCGCTGTGGTCGCAGCTCCACGGCGTCGAGGACGGCAAGGGCGACTTCGACCAGTAACCAGTAAGGCGTCAGCCCGCCTCGGCCAGCAACGCGCGCGCGGTCGGGCTGGTCCAGTCCATCCCGCCGGTCATCCGCCATATTTCGCGGCCATCGGCGTCGTAGAGGATAGTCGTCGGCAGGCTGGGATTGTCGAGCGCCCTGGAAAGACCGAGTTGGGGATCGAGATAGGCCTTCAGCGCCGTGAACTTCGCCGCGGCGAAATAGGGCTTCACCGCCGCCGCGCCGTCCATGTCCTGGCTGACCGTCACCACCGGGAGCCTGCCCTCCGCCGCGATCTTGTCGAGCGCGGGCATCTCGACCTTGCACGGCCCGCACCATGTCGCCCACAGGTTGAGCACGAACGGCTTGCCCGAAAAGCTGGCGAGCGTGGTCTTCACGCCGTTGGGATCGTCGAACAATGCGGTCGGCGCGGCCTCGCCCTTATGCTTGCGGTCGAGCTGGCCGATCACGTCGACGCCCCCGTCGCTGCCATTATCCGCAGGGCCGGTCGCTTCGTCGGGAGTCGGCGCGCTGGTGTCGGCGGCATTCGCGGCGGCGACGCCGGTCGCTTGCCCGTTCGCCGGCGATTGCCTATCGCAACCCGTGGTCAGAAGGGCCGGCAAGAGGACGGGCAAGAGAAAAGTGAGTGAGCGCAAGACCACGAACTCCATGTGGGGGGGACGGTTCGCCGACGGCCCGTCCGCGGTGATGCGCGAGATAAATGCCTCGATCCCGTTCGACAAGCGGATGTGGCGACAGGATATCGCCGGGTCGCGGGCGCATGCCGCGATGCTGGCCGCGCAAGGCATCGTGAGCGCGGCGGATGCGGCGGCGATCGCCGCGGGACTCGATGCGGTCGCCGGGGACTATGCGCGCGACGGGGTGCCGGACGATCTGGCGCTGGAGGACATCCACATGCTGACCGAGGCACGGCTGGCCGAGAAGGTCGGCGCCGTCGCCGGGCGGCTCCACACCGCGCGGTCGCGCAACGACCAGGTCGCGACCGATTTCCGCCTGTGGGTGCGCGACGCGATCGACCAGGTGGGCGCGGCGCTGGGGCAGTTGCAGGATGCGCTGATCGCGCGCGCCGGGGAACATGCCGATGCGGTGATGCCGGGCTTCACCCATCTCCAGTCCGCGCAGCCGGTGACGCTGGGCCATCATTTGATGGCGTATCACGACATGATCGCCCGCGACCGCAACCGCTTCGCCGACAATCGCGCGCGGATGAACCGCTGCCCGCTCGGCGCGGCGGCATTGGCGGGAACGAGCTTTCCACTCGATCGCGACGCGACGGCGTCCGCGCTCGGCTTCGACGCGCCGACCACCAACAGCCTCGATTCGGTCAGCGACCGCGACTTCGCGCTCGATTACCTGATGGCGGCGACGCAATGCGCGCTGCATTTGTCACGGCTCGCCGAGGAATTCGTGATCTGGGCGTCGCAGCCGTTCGGGTTCGTGGCGATGTCGGAACAATGGTCGACCGGCAGTTCGATCATGCCGCAGAAGCGCAATCCCGACGCCGCCGAACTGGTGCGCGGCCATGCCGGGCGGATCATGGGCTGCATGACCGCGCTCAGCGTCACGATGAAGGGCCTGCCGCTCGCTTATTCCAAGGACATGCAGGACGACAAGCCGCCGGTGTTCGAGGCGCATGACCTGCTCGGCATCTCGATCGCGGCGATGACCGGGATGGTCGAGACCGCGACGTTCCGCACCGACCGGATGCGCGCGCTGGCGGAAAGCGGCTTCGCGACCGCGACCGACCTCGCCGACTGGCTGGTGCGGGAGGCCGGCGTGCCGTTCCGCGAGGCGCATCACATCACCGGCCGCGCGGTGAAGGCGGCGGAGGAAGCGGGAATCGGCCTCGACGCGCTGCCGATCGCAACCCTCAAGCAAATCGATGACCGCATCGACGAACGCGTCTATGGCGTGCTGAGCGTCGATGCGTCGGTCGCGAGCCGCACCAGTTTCGGCGGCACCGCGCCGGTCAGGGTCCGCGAGGCGATCGCGGTCGCCAGGGCGGCGCGCGCGGGAGAAAAGGTGTGAAGCGTCTGGTTGTGCTCGGTCTGGTCTTCGCGCTGTCGGCGTGCGGCGCCGCGCGTGATCTCAAACCCGCTGCGGGCAAGGCCTTGCCGGTCGCGCCCTATGGCGCCGCCGCGACGCCGAACGCCAACCAGTTGCTCACCGCCTCCAGCCAGGCACGGCCCGAGCGCAGCGACGAATTGCTCAAGAATTCGGAAGTGCGCCAGGACAACGAATTCGATCTACCGCCGAAGAACTAAGGGCCTGATGGACTATTTCAACCTGAGGAACGGCGAACTCTACGCCGAGGACGTCCCCATGGCGCGGATCGCCGCCGAGGTGGGGACGCCGGTCTATATCTATTCCCGCGCGACGTTCGAGCGGCACGCGGCGGCGTTTCGCGACGGGCTGAAAGGTGTCCCACGCGTCCACCTCGCTTATGCGATCAAGGCCAACCCCAATCTCGCGGTGCTGCGGCTGATGGCCAATGCCGGCTACGGCGCGGATGTCGTGTCGGGCGGCGAGCTTGAGCGCGCGCTGGCGGCGGGCATGCCGGCCGGGGACGTGGTGTTTTCGGGCGTCGGCAAGACGCGCGCGGAACTCGCCCAGGGGCTCGATCGCGGGATCGGCCAGTTCAACCTGGAGCTCGAAGCGGAAGGCGTCGCGCTGTCGGAAATCGCCGCGGCGCGGGGCCAGCGCGCGCCGTGCGTGCTGCGCGTCAATCCCGATGTCGACGCGGGCACCCATGCCAAGATCTCGACCGGCAAGGCGGAGAACAAGTTCGGCGTCGCGATCGCCGACGCGCCCGCCATCTATGCCCGGCTGGCCGCGCTCCCCGGCCTGAACCTGCGCGGCGTCGCCTCGCATATCGGCAGCCAGTTGCTGAGCGTCGCGCCGATGGAGGCGACCTATCATCGCATCGGGCAACTGGTCGCCGAGCTGCGCGCCGCCGGGCACAAGGTCGACCGCGTCGACCTGGGCGGTGGCCTGGGGGTCGCCTACAAGGCCGAGGACCAGCCGGTCTGGCCCGACGAATATGGCGCGATGGTCGCGCGCGTGACGCGCGACTGGGACGTCGAGCTGATGTTCGAGCCCGGCCGCGTGATCGCGGGCAATGCCGGCGTGCTGCTGACCAGGGTGATCTGGGTCAAGCCGTCGCCGGGCAATCCCTGGGTGATCGTCGACGCCGCGATGAACGACCTCGCGCGTCCCGCGCTGTACGACGCCTGGCACGATTTCGTCGCGGTCAAGCCGACCGGCGAGCGCTTCGTCGCCAATATCGCGGGGCCGGTGTGCGAAAGCGGCGACACCTTCGCCAAGGCGCGCGACATCGACCTGGTCAGGGAAGGCGACCTCGCCATCTTCCGCACCGCGGGCGCGTACGGCGCGACGATGGCCTCGACCTATAACAGCCGCGCGCTGGTGCCCGAGGTGATGGTGGACGGCGACCGCTACGCCATCGTCGCCGAGCGCATTTCTCCCAAGACGATCATGGACGAGGAACGCGTCCCCGAATGGCTGTAGGCGGCCTGCACAGCCTGCCGATCTTCGTTCGGCTGGAGGGGCGGCCAGTGATGCTGATCGGCGATGGCGAGGCGGCAAAGGCGAAGCGGCGGTTGCTGGAACGCGCGGGCGCGGTGGTCGTGGGCGAGGATGCGGAGGCGGCGCTGGCGATCGTCGCGCTGGAGGAGCCCGATGCAACAGTCGCACGCCTCAAGGCGCGCGGTGTGCTGGTCAACGCGGTCGATCGATCGGACCTGTGCGACTTCACCTTGCCCGCGATCATCGACCGCTCGCCGGTGATCGTCGCGGTGGGAACGGGCGGGGTGTCGGCGGGGTTGGCGGCGGCGTTGCGCCAGCGGCTGGAGACGATGCTTCCCGCAGATTTGGGCGACTTGGCAGAAGCTGCGCGGACGCTGCGCGAAGCATTTCCCGACAGCAGCGAGCGGCGACGAGCAATCGACGACTTGCTGCACTCGTATTCCCGCGAAAGCGGGAATCCAGGGTCTCAAGGGAATAACCCAGCCACCCTGGGCTCCCGCCTTCGCGGGAGCACGGAAAGGATTGTGCTCAATTCCCCCAATCCCGACGACCTCACCCTGCGCCAGGCTCGCGCGCTCGCTTCGGCCGACCGCGTGGTCCACGCCCCCGGCGTGCCGGCCGCCATCCTCGACCGCGCGCGCGCCGATGCGGCGCGGATCGTTTCCGACGCCCCGCCGTTGGAGCCTGGCAGCGGGCTGACCGTGTATCTGGAGATGGCGCGATGAGCGGCTTTGCCTATCAAGTAAGCGCCGCCGGCAAGGCGACGAAGCATGCGATCAAGGATGCGCTGAAGGCGCGCAGCGGCTTCGTCTGGGTCCACCTGAACACCAATAACGAACACGCCCAGGACTGGCTCGCCAGCACCGCCAGGCTCGACGACTACCTGGTCGAGGCGCTGACCGCGGCCGAGACCCGGCCGCGCTGCGAGCAGTTCGGCGATGGCGCGCTCCTCAACTTGCGTGGGCGGGCGGCGGACGACCTGACCGCGTCGGACCCGCTCGTGTCGGTCCGCATCTGGGCGATCGGCCGCCGCATCATCTCGGTCACGCGCAAGAAGCTGGCCGTGATCGACACGGTCCAGCAGTGCGTCGAAACGGGCAGGGTGCGCGATCCCGGCGACCTGATCACCGAATTCGCCGGCGCGATCACCAGCGATCTCGATCCCGAAGTCGCCGACCTGGGCGACGACCTCGATGAGTGCGAGACCAGGCTCGACGCCGACAAGGTGTTCGAGCTTCGCCGTACCGTGACGCGCGTGCGTGCGCAGTCGATCGGCTATCGGCGCTTCCTCAGCCCCCAGCGCACCGCGCTCGAAAAGCTCGCGACCTTGCCGGTCGGCTGGCTTGACGACGAAGATCGCCTCCACCTCTCCGCCGCCGCCGACCGCGCCGCGCGCATGGCCGAGGAGCTGGAGAGCATCCGCGAGCGGTCGGCGCTGATGCACGAGGCGCTGACCGATCTGCGCGCCGAACAGATCGACCAGCGCGCGCTGATCATCTCGATCGTCGCGATGATCTTCCTGCCGCTGACCTTCCTGACCGGGCTCTACGGAATGAACGTGCGCGGGCTATGGCTGGCCGACCAGCCCTGGGCGTTCGACGCGATCATCGCGATTTGCGTGCTGACCGCGGTCGGCGTGACCACCTATTTCGTCCGCCAGCACTGGTTGAGGGGTTAGGGCGTACCCCACCCGAGGGGAAGCGGATGTGGTGCTCCGGCGAAGGCCGGAGCGTTGGCAGCATCGGGCTTCGATCGCCGCCGCTCCGGCCTTCGCCGGAGCACGATTCAGGGCAGCTGAATCGCGCGCTCAAGCCGCCTTCAGCCGCGCCATTTCCGCCACCAGCCGCTGGCGCTCGGCGCGCGCGTCGGCGAGTTCGGCGCGCGCTTCGCCCAATTCCATCGCGCGCGCGGCGATCCGGGCGTCGAGCGAGGCATTGGATCGCTTGAGGTCGGCGATCCGCCGCCCGCGCGCCAGCGTGCGCTCGATCCGCGCGACCAGCACGTCGAAATCGAACGGCTTGCCGAGATGGTCGTCGGCCCCGGCGGCGAGCGCCTCGACCGCCGCGCCCGGATCGTCGCGCGCGGTCACGACGATGACCGGCAAATCGCTGGTCTCGGTGCGCGACCGCAATTCGGCGAGCACCTGGATACCGCTCATCCCCGGCATCACCATGTCGAGCAGCACGAGGTCGAATCCCCGCGCGGTGATCAGGTCCAGCGCCTCGCCGCCATTGTCGACCAAGGCGGTCAGATAGCCGAGCGCGGTCAGCCGCTCGCCGATCGAATTCAACGTGGTGCGGCTGTCGTCGACCACCAGGATCGTGCGCATCGGCCGGTGCGGATCGCCCATCGCCATCACGCCACCTTTCGCACCTGCGCCCAGGCCGCCGCGATCTCGTCCAGATTGTCCGCGACATCGTGGAACGGGCGCGGGTCGTGGCCGATGCTGGCATTGATGATCGTCGCGCGCGCCCCGCCATACAGGCGCGCCAGCGTCCGCGACACGTCGCCGCCGGTGTCGAAATCGAGCCCGGATTCGAGCGCGAACAGGATCGCGGTGGCGCGCGTCACCTTCTCGCTCTTCAGCGCGAAATTGCCTTTCTCGGTCGCCAGCGCGGCGACGCGGAGCGCACGGACGAGTTCCTCGTACAGCAATTGCACCAGCGCGCTGCCGTCCGCCTCAGCGGTGCGCCCGACCAGGTCGATCTGGCGGTACGTGGCGTAGGGGTCGGCCCCGAGCGCGGTTGCGTAGGCGGCCATCAGTTGTTGCTGCTGTTCCAGGCGTCGATCTGATTCTTCAGGAACGCCTGGGTCGACTTGTACGCCGCGACCTTGGCGTTCATGCTGGCATATTGCTGGGTCAGCCGCGTGGTCATCGCGTCCGATTGCGTCGCGATATCCTCCTGCTGCTTCGCGATCGCCGACGCCAGGTCGTTGTAGCGCGAGGTCGACGCGCCGAGCCCGAACAATGTACTGCTGGCGTTGAACGAAATCGAATTGAGCGCCGCCGTCAGCCCGTCGGTGCTGGCCGACGAGTAAGAGAACATCGCCTCTACCGCATCCGGCGCGACCGACAGCGCGTGGGTCAGCGTCGTGTCGTCGACCGCCAGCGTGCCGTCGCGGTTGGTCTTGACCCCGATCTCGCCCAGGGTGGTCGGCGTCCCCGGCGCGCCGCCCGTCAGGATCGGCGTCGTGGTCAGCGCGCGCAGCGAGCGGAGCAGGGATTGCGCGGCGCTGTCGCCGTGCAGCGGCCCGGTCTTGGGATCGAGCTGCTCGTTCAGCGTCTTGAGCACTTCGTTATAGGTATCGACGAAATCGGTGACCGCGCCCTTGAGCGCGTCGGTCGGCGTCGCGCTGGTCAGCGACACCGGCGTCGTGCCGGTCGTGCCGGTCAGTTGCAGCTTCACGCCGGCGACCAGGTCGTCGATCGTGTTCGATGCGCGCTCCACCGTGACGCCGTCGACCGTCAGCCGCGCATTCTGCGCGACCGACGCCAGCGCGGTGCCGGCCGCCCCCACGCCGACATCGAGCTGCGCGAGGTTGCCCGTCGGATCGTCGGTGGCGGTCAGCGTGAAGGCCTGTGCCGCGCCGCTCGCGCCCTTGAGCGACAGATAGGCGGCGCCATTGGCGTCGGTGACGACCGAAGCCGTCACGCCCGCCCCTTTCGCATTGATCGCGGCGGCGATGCCGTCGAGATCGTCCGCACCTTCGACGATGTCGATCGTCACCGGCGTGCCGCCGCCGGGGGTGAAGCCGGTCATGGCGGGCGTGCCGTCATAGGTGGCGGTGCCGAGCGTCAGGGTGAGCTGGCCGGCGCCGAGCGCGGTCGAGCGCGTCGCGACCGGCGTGGTGGTGCGCGCGACCTGGCCGCTGGCGAGCTGGGCGACGCTGATCGACGACGACAGGCCCGACAGCTTGGCCCCCGACAGCGCGGTCGCGGTGAGCACGCCGGTGTTCGACGACACCGGCTGCGTCTGCAAGCTGCCGCCGGTCACCAGCGTCTTCAGCGCCGCGGCGAACTGGCTGATCGTGCTCATCAGCGTCGAAGCGCCGGAAATCTGCGCGGTGACCGCGTCGGATTTCTTGCTCAGCGCTTCGGACTTGGTGGCGAACTGGGCCTGGACCAGCGACGTCACCAGCGCCGCGGTATCGACCCCCGATCCCGTCGTCAGCGAGGTGAACAATGCCTGCGCGGCCGAGGCCGTCGCACTGCTGGTCGTCGTGGTGGTCGTGGTCACTGTAAAATCTCCGCGCGCGTTGCCTCATTGAACGGCCGGAAGCCGGCGGATTTTAGCGGATTTTTGACATTCGACGGCACGGCACCGGCCCGCTCCCCCACCCGACCACCCATAGCATATCCTGGCTGGGTGGTCGGGTGGGGGAGCGGGCCGGTGCCGCCGCGATTCAGCGAAGCTGGATCGCCCAAAACGCTCATTGCCGGACGCCGTTTTCGTCGAAGCGCGCGGTGGCCGGCACCTCGACCATCGGCTGTGCCGCCGCGGCGCGCTTGTCGAGGTTGAAGACGAAGGCGAGAACCGTGGCGATCGCGGCGTACAGGTCGTCGCGGACCTCCTGCCCCTCGCGGCTGGTGTAATAGACCGCGCGGGCCAGCGCGGGATATTCGAGGATCGGCACCTGTTCCTCGCCCGCCACGTCGCGAATCGCGAGCGCGGTGACGCCGCGGCCCTTGGCGACGACGACCGGCGCGGCGTCGCGGTCGCGGTCGTAGCGCAACGCGACCGAGAAGTGGGTCGGGTTGGTCAGGATGACGTGCGCCGAGGCGACGGCCTTGCGCACCGATCGCCGGCTCATCTCGCGCTGGCGCTGGCGGAGGTGCTGCTTCGCCTCGGGCGAGCCTTCGGTTTCCTTATGCTCGTCGCGCACCTCCTGCTTGGTCATGCGCAGCTTCGACAGCAGGCGGATGATCTGGATCGGCAGGTCGATGCCCGCGATCACCACCAGCCCGCCCGCCATCACGAACAGGATCGTGACGAAGGTGCCGGACAATTGGCTGACCGCGCCGGCGACATCGGCGGAGGACGACAGGCCCAGCGTCGGCTGCGCGGTGCGCCACAACAGCCACGCGCCGATCCCGCCGAGCAGGATGACCTTGAGCAGCGACTTGCCGAGCTCGATCCAGCCCGACGGGCCGAAGATGCGCTTCAGGCCCGAGGCCGGGTTGATGCGGGAGAATTTGGGCTGGATCAGCTTGCCGTTGAAGGTGAACGAGCCCAGCCCCGCCTGGCTGAACACCGCCGATACGATCGCGATCAGCAACAGGCTGCCGACCGGCGCGGCAAGGCCGATCCCGGCCTGCTCCAGCGGCTTGAGCGGCGACCAATCCTCGATATCGCCGCGCCCGAACCGCAGGCTGGCGGTCATGATGCCTTCGCACGCCTTGACCAGCGACTGCCCGAACAGCGCCAGCCAGCCGCACCCGGCCAGCACGATCAGCGCGGTCGCGAAATCGCGGGATTTGAGGACATCGCCCTGCTCGATCGCGTCCTTGCGACGCTTGGCTGTCGGCAGTTCTGTCTTGTCGCCTTCGTATTCGGCCATCACCCAAACACCAGGCGTTGCGCCGCGTCCAGGCCTTCCTGGACGATGACGAGCATGTAATCACCCATCGCCGGCATCGCGAGCGCGAGCGCGACGACGCCGACCGCGAGGCTGGCGGGCAGGCCGACCGCGAACAGGTTGAGGCTGGGCGCGGCGCGGCTGATCATCCCGACGATCAGGTTGAGGCAGAGCAACAGGAAGCCGACCGGCAGCGCGAGCATCAGGCCGGCGGCGAAGGTATAGCCGCCGAAGAAGGCGATATCGCGGAGGCGGTCGGCCGCCAGCCACGCGCCGCCCGGCGGCAGCACGGCATAGCTCCGGACCAGCATGTCGACGAGCACGAGATGGCCGTTCACCGACAGGAACAGCAAGGTCATCAGCACCGACAGGAACTGGCCGAGCGCCGGGGTCGACCGGCCGTTCTGCGGATCGATCGCGCTGGCGAAGCCGATCCCCATCGACGTACCGATCACTTCGGCCGCGACGGCGGGGGCGGCGAAGGCGATCTGCAGGATGAAGCCGATCGCGAGGCCGATCAGCGCCTCGGCCCCGACGCTGAGGAAGGTCTCGAGCCCGAACAAAGCGGGCGGCGGCGTGACGGGATGGACCGCGAGCACCAGCACGCCGATCGCGCCCGACAGCGAGATCCGCACCGGCAACGGCACCGACACCGCGCCGAAGACCGGCGCCGCGATGAACGCCGCCCCGATCCGCACCATCACGAAGACGAGCGCCCAGAGCTGCGGTTCGATGGCGAGGCCGAAGCCCAGCATCATTCCCTCTCCCTGTGGGAGAGGGAGGGAGGAGCGAAGCGACGGAAGGGTGAGGGCAGAGCGTTGTTGAGGAGGCTGCCCTCACCCTTCCCACGCGCTGACGCGCGCGGACCCCTTCCCTCTCCCGATGGGAGAGGGAGACAGGTCACTTCACCAGATCCGGAATGCGCCCGAAGATATCGATCATGAAGTCGCTCAAGAGCCCCATCATCATCCCGCCGAAGATGACCAGCGCGATGCCGACCACGATCAGCTTGGGGACGAAGGTCAGCGTCTGCTCGTTGATCGAGGTCGCGGCCTGGACCATGCCGAGGATCAGGCCGGCGAGCAGCGCGGGGATCAGCACGGGGGCCGCGGCGAGCGCGAGCACCCACATCGACTGGTTGGCGACCCCCAGGAAATAATCGGCGTCCATCAGTGCAGCACTCTGGCGTCACCCCAGCGAAGGCTGGGGTCTTGGGCAGTATTTCCCGTCACGAGATGCCAGCTTTCGCTGGCATGACGGTAGGGGGCGAGCCACCACGTCGTCGCGGGGCGCTTTGCCGGGCGCGGCGGAAGGCGGAAGAGGTCCGGCAGGAACGGCGGGGCGGCTGGCGTCATGTCGCGAAACTCCCGGCAAGGCTGCCCATCATCATCGCCCAGCCATCGACCAGCACGAACAGCAGCAGTTTGAACGGCATCGAGATGATCGTCGGCGACATCATCATCATGCCCAGCGACATCAGGACGGTCGCCACCACCAGGTCGATGACGATGAAGGGCAGGAAGATCAGGAAACCGATCTGGAACGCGGTCTTCAGCTCGCTGGTGATGAACGCGGGCAGCAGCACCGAATAAGGCACGTCGACCGAATTCCGGTACGGACCCGACTTCGCCATCTGCGCGAACATCGTCAGGTCCTTGACCCGCGTCTGCTTGATCATGAACGCGTGGAGCGGCGCGCCGGCGCGGCTGATCAGCTCGGTGCCCTGGATCTGGCCAGCCGCATAGGGCTGGATCGCCTGCGTGTTGATCTGGTTGATCGTCGGCGCCATCACGAACAGCGACAGGAACAGCGACAGGCCGATCAGCACCTGGTTCGGCGGCGTCTGTTGCAGGCCCAGCGCCTGGCGCAGCAGCGACAGCACGATGATGATCCGCGTGAAGCTGGTCATCATCAGCAGCAGACCCGGCAGGATCGTCAGCAGGCCCATGATGATGAGCACTTGCAGGCTCAGCGACAGCGGCGCCTTGCCCGCGCCGTTGGTGGCGGCCGCCGCGCCCGGACCGCCGAGCTGGCCCAGCGCGCGATCGACCGCGTCGCCGACACCGGGGGCGGCCGGCGCTGCGGGAGCGGCGACGGTCGGCGTGGCCGGCGCGGCTTGCGCGAAGGCGGGCGCGACGACGGTGAAGAACGCGATGATCGCGAGGACAGCGAGCAGCACCTTGGCTCCCCTCCCTGAAAGGGAGGGGCTGGGGGTGGGTCGCGAGCGCAGCGAGCTCCCTTCGGTCGCACCCACCCCCGGCCCCTCCCTTCCAGGGAGGGGAGAGGTCTTGAACAGCGACGGCCCGGCGTCATTCAGGCGGCGGACGTGCGTCACTGGCCAGACCCGCTCTTGTCGATCAACGTCACGCCACTACGCGCGACCGAGACGAGCAGCTTCCTGCCCTCGAATTCGATCACCGCGAGCCGCAAGCCCGGTGACAGCATCATCGTTTCCTGGACCTTGAGCAGACGCGTCGCCTGCTGCTTGTTCAGCCGGCCTTCGAGCCGCCGCCAGGCGTAGAGGCAACCGATCATCAGGCCGCAGACGAGCGGCAACAGGACGACCAGCTTGAGGATGTAGCTCCAGAGCATCAGCCGCGCTTTTCCGGCGAGACCAGTTCGGTCAGGCGCACGCCGAAACGCTCGCCGACCGTCACGACCTCGCCGCGGCCGATCAGCGTGCCGTTGACGAACACGTCGAGCAGTTCGTTGGCGGCGCGATCGAGCTCGATCACCGAGCTTTCGCCGAGCGCGAGCAGTTCGCGCAGGGTCAGCCGGGTCTGGCCGATCTCCACCGTCAGCTTGACGTCGACGTCCTGCAGCAGCCGGAAATTGGCCGCCATGTTGGCGTCGACCGGAAAAGTACCGGACATGTCGGTCATGCGAGTTCCTCGGCGTTGAGAGAGAGGTGGTTGAGACGGATCGCGGCGCGGCCGTTGGAGGTGCCGACGGTGCCGGTGCCGAGCCGCCCCCTGGCGACCATCACGGGCACGTCGGCGGCGACGGTGATCGGGATCACGTCGCCTTCCTTCAGCTCCATGAGCCTGGCGAGGCTGATGACCGGTTCGGCGAGCACGGAACGGACCGGGAAAGTCACGGTCATCATCGCCTTGGCCAGGCCGTTCTGCCATGCCGGATCGGGCGCGGCGCCGAGCACCTTGCCGGTCAGCGACGGGGCATACGGCTTGAGCGACTGGACCGGATAGACGATGTCGACGAACACCGGCCTGGCCGATCCCTTGCCGATGCCGAACCGCGTGACGACGACGGGGTCGTCGCCGTCGATCCCCGCCACCATCGCGGCATTGCCTTCGACGCGGCCGGGAGCGAAATGAATCTTGGCGAGCGGTTCCCACGCCGTCGCCATCGGTTCGACGATCATCCGCCCCAGCCGCTGGACCATCGCTTCCGCCGCCGGCGAGAATTCGGTCGGCATGTCATGCGGCGCGGCGCCGGTGCCGCCGAAGAACAGGTCGAGCAGTTCGAGCGCGAACCTGCCGTCGATGATCAGCAGCGCCTGGCCGTTGCCCGGACTCATCGCCAGCGGCATCCAGCCGGTCAGGACGTCGGGCCGCTCGGCGCGGTAATCGGTGAAGCGCTGGACCGCGAGCGGTTCCGCCCAGATCCGCAATTCGTGCCGCAGCAGCGGCTCGAACACGCCACGCAAGCTGCGCGCGAGCCGCGCGGACAGATGCTGCAAGGTGTGGAGGTCGCCGAACGGATTGAGATTTGCGCCACCCAACGCCGCGGCATGGGTCGCGCCGTGGCGCGGCCGCTCGCGGCGGTCCTCTTCGGACATGGTTGGCGTCTCGTTAACCATGTCTCACTGAACAACGAAACTGGTAAAGTAAACGTTACTGATCCCGCCGAAACCTTCCTTCTGCTTGAGCGTCGCGTTGATCGCCGCGACCAGCCGCCTGGCGAGCTTGTCCTTGCCCTGGCTGGAGAAGACCTCGTCCTCGGTCGCGTCGCCGAGCGCCATCAGGATCGCGGAGCGCACCGCGATCTCGTTGGTCTTCAGGTTTTCGATCACCGTGTCGTCATACGGCGTCGACACCGCGATCCCGACCTGGACGTAGTGGACGCTGTCCTGCAGGTTCGACGTGAACTCCTTGTCGAGCGGGTAATAGTTCGACGCATATTTGTCGCCGCCGACACCCGGCGGCGGCGCCTTGCCCCCACCACCGGCTTCGCCTTCCTTGCCCGCGCCGCCACCGCCGCGCTTCTGCTCGGACTTGGGCACCATCTTGTAGCCCTCGGCCTCGGCCGCCGTCTTGGCGCCGCCGCCGATATAGCCCAGCGCATAGGCCCCGCCCGCGCCGCCGCCGACCACCGCCAGCGCGCCGAGCATCATGATCAACTTGCCCTTGCCCTTTTTCGCGGGCGCGGCTTCCTTTGCGTCACTCATTACGAATCCCCCGGATCAAGCGATGCGGCCGTCATCGGCGGCCTGATTGTCGTCGCCGCGCGGCGTCGCGAGACGATTGGTGATGGGCTGCGCGCGATCATCGGCCTGCGATTGCGGGCGCGGATCGCCCTGCCCGCTCAGGTCGACGCTCGTGCCCGACAGACGGATGCCGCGCGCTTCGGCGGCGGCGGAAAGTTGCGGCGTGGCGTCGGCCAGCAAGGTGCGCGTGGTCGGCTGCTCGGCGGTGAAGCGCACGCTGATCGCGCCATCGTCGTGCGTCCTGAGCGCGATATCGACGCGGCCCAGCGCTTCGGGCTTGAGCCGGATCGAGGTGTCGTTGGCGTCGGCATTGTCGCGCAGCGCCTCGATATGGTCGATCATCTTCTGCGGCCAATCCTGGCGGCCCAGGTCGAGCGTCTGGCGCTGGACATCGCTCGCCGGAGCGATCGCCGTCGCGGTCACGGCCTGCGACAGGGGGGTGACGCCGGGCGTCAGCGACAGGATCGGGTCATCCTCGCTCTTGGTCCGTTCCGTCGTCATCGACAGCGCGAACAGCGCCGGCAACGCGGCGGCGGCGACCGGTGACGCGGCAGCAGCCGGCGGCGGGATGGCCCCGCGATCCGTCGGCAGCCGGGGCTGGAGCAGCGGAAGCTGGATCGGCTGCGACGCGGTGTCGGGCCGGTCGGCCGGCAGCCGGGGCCGGAGCAGTGGCAGCTTGATCGGCTGCGACGCGGTGTCGGGCCGGTCGGCCGGCAGCCGGGGCCGGAGCAGTGGCAGCTTGATCGGCTGCGGCGTGGCGTCGGGCTGATCGACCGGCGTCGCGAGCGGCGGCGTGAACGTCCCCAGTTTCGGGAGGACGACTTCGCAAATGCCCTGCGGGCCGGTCGCCTCGGGTGCCACGTCGGGCGCCACGGAGGCCGCCGGCACATTCGGTGCGGCGGTCGGCGCTATGCCCGGCGTCACTGGGGCCTCGGTCGTCGTAGTGGCGACCGGCGCGGGGGTCGGAACCGGGAGCGGCACCGCAGGCGCACTCAGCAGCCACGCGATGGCGGGGTCCAGATCCTTGTCCTTTTCCGGCAGATCGTTGCCGGTGGCGGCATCGTCTTGCCGCTCGCCGTCATCCGCCGGGGCCTTCTTTCCGGGCCGGAATTCCTTGTCGAGCATCACCTTGCAAAACGCCTCTGGCTTCGTCGCGTTGGGCGCGGTCGTCGAGGGCGGCGCGGCTGCGGGCGGCAGTGCGATCGAGCCGGCGGCGGGTGTGGTCAGATCGGTCATAAAACCCCTATCGCGGGGCGTGTACTGCCCCGCGCGGGTCGTTCAGCAAGGATCGTGCCGAATCTTTCGAACGGGCGGCGCGACTTCGAGGTCGCGGATCGCCTTGAGCGCGGCGTCGGCGTCGGCGCGGGCCATCAGTTTCTCGATCGCGCTCTGGTCGCGGCGCGCCTCGCGAGTCGCTTCGGCCGCGCGTTCGGCGGCGCGCTCGGCATCGATCAGCCGCGCCTGCGCCATCTCCGCCGACGCGTGGAGCCGCGAGCGGAAATGCGCGGCGGCGACCAGCGCGAAACCATCTCCCTCGGTCGGCGCGGGCGCGACGTTCTGCGCCAGTTGCGCGATGCGGTGCGCCAGATCGGCCTCGCTCGCACGCTTGTCATGCGCCTGCGCCTCGGCGGCGCGCGTCATGTTGAGCTGCAACGTGCGGACGCGCAGCAGCCGGTCGAGCTGTTTCTTATGCATGGAAGTGCAGCGGTGCCGGCCCGCTCCTCCACCCGGCCACCCAATCAGGATATTCTATGGGAGGCCGGGTGGGGGAGCGGGCCGGCACCGCGACCAGATCAACCATCGCCGAACACGCCGATCAATTCGGCGATGGCGTCGTCTAGCGGCACCATCGAGTCGGCGTCCTGACGGATATATTCCATCACCGCCGGGTGACAGGCGATCGCCGCGTCGATTTCGGGGTCGGCGCCGCCGCGATAGGCGCCCATCAGGACGAGGTCGCGATTTTCCTCATAGGTCGCGAGGTGCCGGCGCAGCACGCGCGCGGCGGCGATGTGGTCGGGCGCGGCGATATCGGTCATCACCCGGCTGACCGAGGGGCCGAGGTCGATCGCCGGATAGACGCCGCGCTCCGCCAATTGACGGCTCAGGACGATATGCCCGTCGAGGATCGAGCGCGCGCTGTCGACCACCGGGTCGTTGCCGTCGTCGCCGTCGGCGAGCACGGTGTAGATCGCGGTGATCGATCCACCCGACCTCACATCGACGCCGGCGCGTTCGATCAAATTGGGCAGCATCGCGATCGCGCTGGGCGGATAGCCGCGCGCCGAGGCCGGCTCGCCGAGCGCAAGCCCGATCTCGCGCCCCGCATGGGCGACGCGGGTCAGCGAATCCATGATGAGCAGGACCTTCTTGCCCTCGGCGCGGAAGCCTTCGGCGATCGCGGTCGCGCGCAACGCGCCACGGATGCGCAGCACGGGCGAATGATTGGCCGGCACCGCGACGACGACCGATCGCGCGCGCGCCTCGCCGGCGACCTTGGTTTCGAGGAAATCCGCGACTTCGCGGCTGCGCTCGCCAATCAGCCCGATCACCACGACATCCGCCTGGGCCGCACGCACGATCATGCCGAGCAGCACCGATTTACCGACGCCCGATCCCGCCATGATGCCCACGCGTTGCCCTTGACCGATCGTCAGCAGGCCGTTGATCGCGCGGACGCCGACGTCCATCGGTTCGAGCACGCGGCCACGGTCGAGCGGCCCTTGCAGCTTGCCGCCGAGCGGCCAATGCTTCGCGCCGCGGATCGGACCAAGGCCGTCGATCGGCTTGCCCGCGCCGTCGACGACGCGGCCGAGCAATGCCGGCCCGACCTCCGCCGCACCCGGCGCGCCGACCGGGCGGACCGAGGATTGCGGGAGCAGAGCGGCGGGCCCGCCCAGATTCATCAGCAAAGTGCGGCCGTTGCGGAAACCGATCACTTCGGCCTCGACCTTGGCGCCGCTCGCCGCGCCGACCTGGCACACCGTGCCGACCGGCAGGTTGAGCCCCACGGCCTCCATCAGCAACCCGTCGAACGACGCCAGCCGCCCCGATATCTTCGGGGCGGGCGCGAAATCGGCGGCGCCGAGGCTTTCGAGATAGTCGGCGGCGAAACGGTTGAGCATCAGTCGGGCAGGCCCGTGCGGTCGATCAATTGCGCCAGTTGCTCAAGCCATTGGTCGGGACCGTCCTCGACGATCGTCGCCGCCGATTCGAGCACGAACTGGCCGCGCGCGACGTGCGGGTCGGCGACCGCGAAGATGTTGTCGGGCAGCTTGCCCTCGACCAGCGGCACATCGTCGGCGTTCAGGCGCAGCAGCGCCGATTCGGCGTCCTCGCCGATCAGCCCGGCGGCGCTGGCGACCCGGCGAGTCAGCAAGTCGGCGTCGACCCCGGCCTCGCCGACCATCCTGGTCACGAGCAGCATCACCGTCGATCGCAGATGCGCGGCAAGCCGTTCGCGGTCGATGCGGCGGTCGTCGGCGACCGCCCTGACCAGCCCGTCGAGCAGCGCCTGGTCCCGCTCGCCCAGCCGCCCGCCATTGGCGAGCGCGGCGGCGAGCCCTTCCTCATATCCTTGCGCCCGCGCCGCCTCGACCGGATCGACGAAGCCGGTGGTCGGCTGGGTCGCATCGAACGGGTCCCAGCCCTCGGTCGGATTGACGTCGGCATCGGCCGGCGAGAAATGGCGCGGCTGCGCCGGATCGTCCGGCGGCGCCGGGGTGATGTCGCGCGGCGCGAACGGCACGCCCTTCGCGGCATAGGCCTGACGCAGCGCGGCGCCGGCGGCGTCGTGCCGCCCGGCGAAGCCGGCGACGAAGCCCGACAGATTGGCGTCAGACATAATCGTCGTCGCCGCCCATCATGATCGTGCCGTCCTTGGCGAGCGCGCGCGCCTGCTGGATGATGATCTTCTGCGCTTCGAGCACTTCGGCCAGCTTCATCGGCCCCCGCGCTTCCATTTCGTCGCGGATGCCGTCGGCGGCGCGCGCCGACATGCAGCCCAGGAAGCGGTTGCGGATCTCCTCGTCGACGCCCTTCAGCGCGCGGGTCAGCACGTCGCTGTCGATGTTGCGGATCAAGGTGCCCAGGTTCTTGTCGTCCATGTCGAGCAGATTCTCGAACACGAACAAGGCTTCCTCGATCGCCTTGGCGACGTCGCGGTCGAGCTTGAACAGCTTGGGCATGACGCGCTGTTCGGTGGTCTTGCGCGCGCCCGACAGGATCTTCGCCGCCTCGCGCGTCCCGCCAAGCGTGACGCCCGCCGACCGCGTCGAGGCGCTGGTGCGGTTCGCCAGCATCGTCCGCAGCGTATCGACCGCCTCGGGCGTGATCGGCCCGAGCCGCGCGACACGGTGGAGGATGTCCGGCTGGATCGCTTCGGGCAGCATTTCGAGCACCTGGCCCGCGACCATGGGGTCGAGGTTGGCGATCACCACCGCCGCGATCTGCGGGTGTTCCTTCTCGATCATCGCCGCGATCTCGCCGGCTTCCATCCAGTCGAGCAGGTCGATCTGGCAGGCCGCCTCGGGCGGGGTGATCCGCGCCAGCACGCTGTCGGCCTTTTCCTGCCCCAGCGCGCGGGTCATCACATTCTCGATGATCGGCTTCGGGTCGAACCCGATGGCGGTGCGGTCGCGGGCGCGCCCGACGAAATCGTCGAGCACGTCGCCGACCTGATCCTCGCCGACGTCCGCGACCGCGAACATCGCCTTGCCGAGCTGGCGGACCTCTTCGGGATCGAGCTTCTGGAGGATGGCGGCCGCCTCCTCCTCGCCGACCACCATCATCAGCACGGCGGCGCGCTCGACGCCGGTATAGGAGCGAAAGGGCGCGTTCATCAGCGTGCGTCCGCCTTGATCATGTCACGAACCGCGAGCGCGGCGCGCGCGGGGTTGTCGCGGGTGAAACCACGGACGGTGCCGAGGCGGTCGTCGAAATTCTGCGCCCCTTCGAGCGCATCCATGCCGACCGGCCCTGCCACCCGGCCGCCGCCGGCCGGCGCGCCGATGCCGAGCGCGGCGAGGTCGCGATTGCCGCGACCGGCCTCGTCGCGCCGCTTGAGCAGCACCTTGGACAGCGGCCGAACGCCGAGGAACAGCACCAGCAGCGCGATCACGAGCGCGGTCACGTTGCGGACGACCATCGAGAACCAGCCGCTTTCGTAGAAGGCCGGGCCGCCGGCGGCCGTCGCGGCGGGCGCGAACTTGCGGCTGATGACCGTCACCTGATCGTTGCGCGCCGCGTCGGCGCCGACCGCCGAGCGGACGAGGTCGGTGATCTGCTGCAGCTCGACCGGCGAGCGCGGCTTCGACCCTTCGACGTCGCGCAGCACCACCGCGACCGACAGGCGCTTGACGCCGCCGGGGGCGTTGCGCGTGACCGAGACTTCCTTGCCCAGGTCATAGGCGCGGGCATATTCGTCCGACGACTTGGCCGTGTCGGGCAGCGGGGTCGGCGTCGCACCGGGGGTCGGGGTGGCGGCGGGCGTGGGTGCAGCGCCGGGGGTCGGCTGCGGCGCCGGCTTGGTCACGATCGTCGGGCCGGGCGGGGTGTTCGACAGCGCGCCGGGAATACCGCCCGGCGGCGTGTTGGCCGCGGCGTCCTTGCTGGTCCAATTGCCCTGTTCAGCCCGCAAGCTACCCGATTTGTCATAGCTTTCGCGGGTCGAACTGGTGTCGTCGAGATTGACGTCGGCCGACACTTCGGCGGTGAAATTGCCCGCGCCGACGATCGGCGTCAGCAAGGTGGTGAGCTGGTCGCGATATTTCTGTTCGACCTGGTTCTGGAAGCGGATGCGCGCGTCGTTGGCGCTGCCCGCGCCGTCGGGCCTGGACAGCAGCGCGCCCATCTGGTCGACGATCGTCACCCCTTCGGGCTTCATCCCCGGCACCGACGAGGCGACGAGGTTGACGATCGACGCGACCTGCGCGTCCGACAGCGAACGGCCGCCGACCAGCTTCAGCACGACGCTGGCGGTCGGGGCGGCGCTGTCGCGGACGAACACGGTGTTTTCGGGCACGGCGAGGTGCACGCGCGCTTCGGCCACCGCATCGATATCCTCGATCGAGCGGGCAAGCTCGGTCTCGCGCGCCTGGCGAAGGCGTTCGCCCTCGACAGCGCGGCTGGTGCCCATCGGCATGTTGTCGAGGATCGCATAGCCGGCGGGCGCCGATTTCGGCAGGCCCTGTCCCGCGAGCAGCATCCGCGCCTTCGCATAATCGCTTTCGGCGACGGTCACGGCGTCGGTGGATTCATCGAGCCGCCCGGTGATGCCGCCGGCCTTCAGCGCGTTGATCACCGCCGCCTTGTCGGTATCGGGCAGCCCCGAGAACAAGGTCTTCTGCGCCGGCGTCGACAGCATGAACCAGGCGAGCGCGGCGGACGCGATCAGCCCGACCATGAAGATCATCGGCAGGCTGCGGCGGACCGCGGGCTGGCCGAGCATCCCGGTCAGCTGCCTCACCGGGTTGGCGAAGGGTTCGGCGCCCGTATCGGGCAAGGGGGTGAGTTGCGTGGCCATGATCGATTACACCGGCATGCTCATGATGTCCTTGTAGGCGGACAGCAGTTTGTTCCTGACCTGCAGCGTCGCCTCGAAGCTCACCGACGCCTGCTGGCGGGCGAGCATCACCTTGGCGATGTCGATCGTCTCGCCGCGTTCGTAGGATGCGGAGAGGTCGGCCGCCTGGTTCTGGCTGTCATTGACGCTGCGTAGCGCGCTCGACAGCGAGTCCGCGAACGTCGCGGGGCCGGTCGCGGCGGGCGCGGCGGCGCCGGCCTGGGCATTGACCTTCGCCAATGCCTGGTTGCGTTCCAGGATCTGCGCGCGCAGCGCCATCACCCGGTCGACGCTCATCGCGCCGTCGATCCCCCCGATGCCGCTCATGCCGACATCCTCGTGCTGCGGGCGAAGTCCTCACCCTGTTCGCGCGCCTTGGCGAGGCGGTAGCGCAAGGTGCGCTCCGAAATGCCGAGGCGGCGGGCGGTCTCGATCCGGTTGCCGCCGCACGCGGCGAGCGTTTCGCGGATCGCGTGGAATTCGCTGAACTGGACGACGTTCGCCAGCGTGTCGCCGGATCCGGCACGCGCCGGCACCGGATCGGCCTGCGGCACGGGACGGCGGTCGAACACGATATGGCTTGCGCTGATCGTGTCGCCGGCGGCGAACAGCATCGCGCGCTGGATGACGTTTTCGAGCTCGCGGACGTTGCCCGGCCAGTCGTGCGCCATCAGCGCCGCGATCGCGCTCTGGTCGGGCCAGGGGACCGATTGGCGCGTGCCGGCGTGGCGCAGGATCATCGCCGCGGTCAGCGCCGGAATGTCCTGCGGCCGCTCGGCGAGCGGGCGCGTGGTCAGCGGGAATACCGACAGGCGGTAATAAAGGTCGGCGCGGAAGCGGCCGGCGGCGACTTCCTCGGCCAGGTCGCGGTTGGCGCAGGCGATGATGCGGACGTCGACCGGGATCGCCTGGGTCGCGCCGATCGGAATGACCTCGCGCTCCTGCAGCACGCGGAGCAACTTGGCCTGGAGGCCCAGCGGCATCTCGGCGATCTCGTCGAGCAGCAAGGTGCCGCCATCGGCCGCGCGGAAGAAGCCGTCGCCGCCCGACGATGCGCCGGTGAACGCGCCCTTCTGGTGGCCGAACAGCATCGCTTCGAGCATGGTTTCGGGCAGCGCCGCGCAGTTGATCGCGATGAACGGCTGGTCGGCGCGCGGGGAAGCGCGATGGATGGTGCGCGCCAATACTTCCTTGCCGGTGCCGGTCGGGCCGTTGATCAGCACGGTGATGTCGGCGCCGGCGACGCGCTCGGCGAGCGCGAACAGCGCCAGGCTTTCGGGGTCGGCCGCCGTCGCCGCTTCCGGCCCGGCGACCTGTGCGTGGACGAAGGCGTTGCCGATCGCGGCGTCGGCCGGCCCGAACGCGATCCGCGCCGGCTGTCCGTCACGTCCCCGCGTGAAGCCGCGGCCTTCGTCGCCGATCATCAGCGTGCGCGCGGCGATCGGCGCGCTCTCGCCGTCCATCACCAGGAAGGTGTCGTTCGCGGTCGGGCGCGCCTTGTCCCCGGCGACGCTCAGCCCCTGGGCCTTGAGCGACGAGACGAGTGCGTATTTCTGCCTGACGAGTGCGGCGGACGGATGGATCGAACGCATGAATTCCCCCTTCGGATGCAGGGAATGCCGCAAGGATGGTAAACGACCGGTTAAGCACGTTGCCGGAAGCGGCAAGAAATTTCCGGCCGCAGGACGCGCGCGCATGGGCCCACGCGGGCGCGTAAGGAAGGAGCGGCGCTACGCCGGCAGTCCCTTTCGGCAATTTCGATCGGCGCGAATAAAAGTGCTTAATCCCGGTTCCAACCGGTCGTTTCCTGCTGTGACGGCTCGGTTCCCCGGTGGGGGGCAGCGGGGACGTCGGACCACATGGAGACGACCAATGACTGTTATCGGAACCAATACCGCCGCGCTTCGCGCCGGTGCCGCGTCGAACGGCGCAGACGTCATGCTGAACCAGGCGATGCAGCGCCTGTCGACCGGCAAGCGCATCAACTCGGCCAAGGACGACGCCGCCGGCCTCGCCATCTCGTCCTCGATGGGCGCGCAGATCCGTTCGATGAACCAGGCGATCCGCAACGCCAATGACGGCATGTCGATGGCGCAGACCGCCGACGGCGCGCTGGGCGAAATCAGCAACATGCTGCAGCGCATCCGCGAATTGGCGACGCAGTCGGCGTCGGGCACCTATTCGACCGCCGACCGCACCAACATGAACGCGGAAGTCACCGCGCTGAAGACCCAGATCGGCAGCATCCTGACCAACACCACTTTCAATGGCGTGAACCTGTTCAACGGCACCGCCGGGACCGCGGGTTCGGTCAAGATCCAGACCGGTTCGGCCGCTGCCGACACCGTGACCGTTTCGTACGCCAAGATCGACGTGGCCGCGCTCGGCATGACCTCGACGGCAGTCGATAGCGTTGCCAACGCCACCACGGCGATGACGACGGTCGATACGGCGCTGACGACGCTGAACACTTCGCGCGCCGCTTTCGGTGCCGCGCAGAACCAGCTGCAGTCGGTGGTGAACAACGTCACGACCAACGTCACCAACCTGAGCGACGCGCGTAGCCGCATCGAAGACGCCGATTTCTCGGCCGAATCGACCAACCTCGCCAAGGCCCAGATCCTGAGCCAGGCGTCGACCGCGATGCTCGCCCAGGCGAACCAGAACGCGCAGACCGTCCTCAAGCTGCTCCAGTAATTTACGAGCAGCCGGAGTACGGCTCCGGCATCCTGCCCCCCTTCATACAGGGTGCCGGTAGCCGAACGGGGAACCCCGGTGGTCGCAAGACCGCCGGGGTTTTCCGTTGGGTGGGGCGGGAGGGGAGGAAACCTCACACCGCCCATTGCGCCGGGTCGGCTTCCTCCCCGATCAGGGCGAGGCCGTGCGCGATCGAGGTCAGTTCGCCGCCGGTCGCGATCCGGTCCGCGCCGAAGCGCCGCTCGAACAGCGCGCGGATCG
>Ga0153956_1000355_pt1 | contig 55028 bp, 50 predicted proteins | sample TSFL040MetaG_FD_104704 | JGI IMG/M metagenome (GOLD analysis project Ga0153956, IMG submission 104704) | Attine ant fungus gardens microbial communities from Florida, USA - TSFL040 MetaG | ecosystem: Host-associated > Fungi > Mycelium > Unclassified | place: USA: Florida, Wekiwa Springs...
CAACAAAAAGGGACGGCTGCGTTGGCCTTCCGTTCACCCAAACCGGACTGACAAGAATCCAGCCAAGTTGAGCCATTCTGGTGGTGATTGGTGCTGAGCAAGACTGCCGGGCAGGAATCGCCCCGACCACGCGGTTCGTGGCAACTTCCAATGCGCCTGAAAGCGGTCGTCGCCGAAATTACCAAAGGGTTCCTTTCGCAACACCAGCCAATGCCTATGATGATCGAAAGCCGATTTTGGTTCGTTAGGTCCGCCAACCATCCAGTCGCGCCCGCGAGTAATCCACAATGCGGTTCGCGATCCCAAGGTTCTCCTGTCGGGCGTAAAAGCCGAACGTAAGTCCCCGACGATAAATCGTGAGGTGACAGTCGAAGGTCTCCCGCCCGTTGATGTCAGGTGAGCTTTGGCAATATGGAACTCGCCAGTCAGATGGTAAGCGATTCAGTCCTGCGCGTGGTATCAGATAGAAGAGATCATTCCCTTCCCCAGGAGTGCCCTTCTCACCCATATCCCAGTATACCCTGCGCCAGCCGGTGGTAGGGTCAATTCGCTGTGGGCTTCCCTTTGCGAGTTCCTGAGCGACCTTCGCGATATCATCGCCCCGATCGCTTTCAAATTCTCGCGCTTCCTTTCCCCCGAGCACATTCACAACGACATCCGCTTCGACTTGATTCGAATAACCATGGAACCAACGTGAATAACCGGGGATGCCTTTCGCCAACTGATCCGCGGGGAAGAGTATCCAGACCGACTGATCAGGCTCCCTGTCGAGCCCCTTCACTCCCGCCAGCCATGATATGCTAAAATTCCGCATAAACTCGTACTTGTGCGGGACTTTATAGGTGATACCGTTTATCTTGTAGCGACTGGACCCGAGATATGACTCAGCGACCAGTGCAGCGATTGCAGCGCCAACGGCCAACAGTGTGATTTTAAGACGTTTCACAGAATGAACATCGAGAGTTTTGTGGATGTTCGCAAGTGGTCACTCCTGCCTGTCGGTTGCGGGATGTCGGATTTCGCCGGGTCTGTTCCCTGAAGCTGCCGGTCGTCTATCCACCAGGCAAAGCCGTTCCCGTCCAGCTGACGATGCGTTGCCGCCTCGTAATCAGGCGGTCGGCAGTTAGAAACGTCCGCGGACCCAATCTAGGGCCGCAATAGGGCGCTACGGCCCGTCCGACACTTCGGCAGAAGCGGAAGGGCGGCTAAGCCATAGGCGCCGCCCGGAAGCTGCCTGACGGCAAAGCCCACCCCCAATTCCCGCCATTCCATGCGCGCGTCACATGCCGATACCGATGCCCCTGCTCCGGCTGCGCCCGATGAGATCGCCAAGACTTTGCGCCACGCTGCGACCGGGCGCATCGGGGAGCCCAAGCTGGCTCCGCCGTGCACGCAGAATGGATTCGACCTGCGGGTCGCGCTCGAGGTTTTTCGCCATCCCCCTCATGACCTGGGCCACACGATCGGCGCGACTGTCCTCATGGTCACGCAGCAGAAGCCGGCGCTGACGCTCCAGGCCCTGCCAGCGCTGGACGAAGGTGTCAGCGCGCAACTGCGGGTCGGTTCGCATCCCGGCTTCGAGTTGCATGGCACGGATGGCCGCGCTCGTCCGCCCCACTCCGGCCTCAGCGATCAGTCCCCGGTCGGCGGCGAAAGCACTCTCCAGATCCCAGGCACCATTGGGCTGAATGCGGTCAAGGGCGGCGCGGCTGGCGGTGAGTTCAGCCTTCTGCTCAGGCGAGGTTTTCTCGCCGACGGAGTGCGTGAACAGGATCGTCCGGACGATCCGGCCGTGCCGGGTGACGGCCGCCGGCAGGTCAGGCTGCGGCTCGCCCGCCTTGGACGGGATCCGTGGAGTCTCGACGACGGGGGCGCGTTGGGGCGTCGCCCGGCCAGCCTGCTCGCGGTCTCGGACTTGCGGAGCACGATCCAGCGCCATGTCCTTGCCGCGCTCGCGCGACAATGTCGCCACCAGTTTGCCCTGGTCGGCGAAGTCGTCGCGGCCATAATGCAACTCGACGCTACCGCGATGCCGGGACAGCGCGACATAGGTGGCGTGACGATCCAGCCCCGGCGTCGCCAGCACATGCACCCGATCGACGGTGACGCCTTGCGCCTTGTGGATGGTGGCGGCATAGCCATGGTCGATGTCGGTATAGTCCTTCACATCGAAGGCGACCGAGCGACCGTCGTCCATCAACACTGCCATGCGCGTCGCATCGACGCTTTCGACCACCCCGAGCGATCCGTTCTTCACGCCCAGGCTGCGCTCGTTGCGCAAGAACATGATCCGGTCGCCGCTGGCGAACAGACGCTCGCCACGACTGGTGCCTAGCCGATACTCGATGCCCAGTTCGCGGTGTTGGCGTAGCCGATCGCGGGCGAGTGTGTTCAACTCGGCGGCCTCATCGCGCGTGTGCGTGAGGATCATACGGCTCTCGGTTGGCGCCGCCTTCCTCGCCTCGTCCCACCGGTCGATGAGATCTGTCCGCGCGGCCTCGCGGGTTTCGGCGACATGGAGATGGCCTGCTTCCTGGTAGGCCTGGATCGCTTGCCCTGTGCGCCCGGTCGCCAGCTGTCGGGTAGCGCCACGCTGCCAGTCCTCGCGCTGGCGTCGGATCTCGCTGATCTCTGGCGCGCCATGACGCTCGGCCATGGCGCGAAAGGCAGCCCCGGCTTCGATCGCCTGCAATTGCTCGGGGTCGCCGACCAGTACCAGCTTGGCGCCGCGTTTCTCGGCCTCGCGGATGATCCGCTCCATCTGGCGCGTGCCGATCATGCCGGCCTCGTCGACAACGAGGATATCGCGCGACGACAGCAGTTCGCGGCCCTGGCTCCATTGATGCTCGGCGCTCGCGATCGTGCGCGACGCAATGCCCGACCCGCTCTCGAGATTCTCGGCAGCGATGCCGGAGAGCGCGAGACCGGTGACGCGATAGCCGGCCTGCTCCCATCCGTCACGTGCGACACCCAGCAGGGCCGATTTGCCGGTGCCGGCATAGCCGACGATGATCGACAGCCCGTCGGGCTTTGCTATGTGCTCCAGCGCGGTCTGCTGCTCGGTTCCGAGAACGAGGCCTCTACTCCCGGCGGTGGCGATTGCCTGAGCGATCGCGGCCGCCGGGAGACCATACGACCGGCGCGCTGACAGCATGTTGCTTGCCCGCTCCAGCCGCCGCTCGGTCTCCAGCATGTCGCGACTGGTGAAGCGGGTTTCGCCGCGCCCATCTGTGCCGAGCTCGATCAACTCGGGCGAGGCACGCACCGCTGCGAACACCCGATCGAACTGCTCTTTCCCCTCGCTGTGTCGATGCACGAACATGGCCAGATCGCGGGTGGTGAAAGTGGCTTGTTGATGCGTGATCGCGTCGAGCGCGATGTGCGGGGCGGCGAGGATCCGTTCACCATTGGCGCGCGCGATGGCCTGATGCTCGACAAGCCGCTCGGGCTGTTCGCCGCGTTCCACCATTCGAGAGGCGGCCGGCCCGATCTTGTTCTGGGGTTCGAGATCAATACCCTGGGCTTCCAGGGAGCGATGATCGATGCGCGCATCGATATCGAGTTCAGCGAGGCGGGTGTTGACGTGATCCGCCCAGGCTTCGCGCCAATGTTCGAGCAACGACGTCGCGTTCCAGTCGCGAACCTTGGGGCCGAAGCCCTCACCTTCGATGCCACGCGTGGTCAGCACCACATGAGCATGGGGCTTCGCCAGGCCATCCTCACCCACATCCCGATGCACATTGAGATCGGCGACCATGCCGCGTGCCACGAACTCCCGTGCGACGAACTCGCGAGCGAGCCGGATGCCTTGCTCCTGATCCAGTTCACGCGGGATGGCGAACTCGACCTCGCGGGCAAGTTGCGCGTCCTTGCGCAGCTCGGCTGCCTCGGCCGCGTTCCAGAGCTTTTCGCGGTCCGTCCACTCCTCGGGTGCGGCTTCCGGCAGCATCACCTCGGAATGGACGACGCCGGCCTTGTTGGAGAAGTCGTGATGACGATCGAGGCGCTGATCGTGAAGGCGGGATGCGGAGCGATAGGCGGCAGCGGCGAGCGCCGACGAACCATTGGCTCGCGAAATCATCTTGGCCGAGAAGTGATAGATCGCCATGGCGGCAATCCATCTACACTTCAAAGCGCACGTCGGCACGACGTATAAGCGCGCCCTCAAATGATTTCATCTTTCTCGGGACTGGTCCGTCCCATGAGATTTCGTAGCGTTGCGACTGATCGAGAGGTCCGATAACTGGTGCGCCCTCCCCATTCCGGCAGGAGGACAGGATGCGCAAGCCACGCGACTATGATGCCGAACTGAAAGCGCTCGACGACAAGGCCCGGCGGCTCAGACAGAAGCGGATAGTGCAACTCGGCGAACTGGTCATCGCCTGTGGCGCGGACAGCCTGTCGCCCGAGCAACTCGCCGGTGCCCTGCTCGGATTGAAGGACATGGACGCGAAGACGGTGGAGGGCTGGCGCCAGCGGGGCGCGGCCTTCTTTCACCGCGCGCCCCGCAAGCCTGATCGCGGCTATGACCGCGTCCAAGGTGGCGCTGGTCCGTACGATAGCGGCACGCCGTCGGATTGAAGCGCGACGTGCGCGGGCCGATACCCGAGATTGGCAGGCGAAGCGGCGCGAACGCACCCGCCGCCTGATCGAGCTGGGCGGCCTCGTCGCTAAAGCCGGCCTCGTCGAGCTCACCGACGACGATCGCGTTGTCCTCTACGGCGCAATGCTGGAGATCGCCGCAACCCTCCGCAGCGAGAGACGCGAGCAGTCGCTGCTGCTGTGGCGACGGCGCGGCAGGCGGGCGTTCGACCTGTCCGACGATGCAACCGAGCGCAGCTCGTAGGCGGCAGTCGGCTAATGCCAGAGCCGTTCGACATCGGCGAAGATCATGCGGACAACACCGTCGTGATCCTGAGGACGGAGAATGTCTTCATAGGCCAATCGCATCTTCAAGAGCGCGCCTTCGCGATTGGGTGAGGGAATGGCAATGAGCTCCAGTAGCGTCTGGCTCATTTCGGAGGCGAGGTCGTTGCCGCGATCTTCCTTTTCGTAAATGCGATGTCGGCGCATCAACCGCCCACGCATTCTCCGCAAAGACAGCTCTCGGGCGAGCCGGGCGCGTGCGTTGGCGTGGCTTGAATTCGTAGCGCGCAAGGCGAGGACGGCGACGCGGTCTCCTCCTGAATCCGCGATCTGACGTTCGGCATCACGGACCGCCTTGTCCACCTCACGGAGGCCAGCGAGTTCCTTCTTCTCAAGCGCATTTTGGGGCACCCGTGCCAGGTCCGCATCGAACTGGCGATAGGCCGGGCGCAGCACTGTTGCGAGATAGACCTCATAAGCGTGGAGCGCTGCCGCGTGCGCATTGACGGCACGCTCCCAGGCAAGCGGATCTGCATCGATCCCGATCGGGCTTGCAAACGGCGCCGCCGCGATACCGCCGAGCAAGGCACGACGAGACATATTTGCCGCGCGACCGCGCGGCGCTAAAGAGTCCTCAGCCATATCGTCTCCAACCAGACGGTGTGGTCAGGCTCGGCTGGAAGCGCCAACTTCCGGCCGGGCCGACTTTCTGTTAGCAGCTTGTATGCCAAAGCGAAACTTTTTGCTAACAAAAAAGAAGATGGGGCGGCCATCGACTGGCATCGGCCATCTTGTCGGCGTCCGTCTCGCCCCGAATTTGCTCGATAATCTTGATCGTTGGATCGAATCACAGCCCGATCCAAAACCGTCGCGCCCAGAAGCAATCCGCGTGCTGTTGCGGGAGCGGCTGGGGGAATCCTAGCATCCGAGGCGCGCCTCCAGAGGAGAAGGCGGACAAAGCACTCGAAATCGCGAGCCACAGTTCGACGGCAGGCGTCCGGATTGACAATGCCCCCAAGGAGCACCGAGCGACCCCAGAGAGGCTCTCTGCTCCGGCCCAGGATATGCATAAAAGGCGCATCGAAGTTCATCCCATCTGCAGGAGCCTTCGATGCCAGACGAGCCGGATCGCATCATTCGTATCGCCGAGGTTCTCAAGCGTACCGGCCTGACCCGGTCCACGCTCTATCGCAAAGTCACGGCTGGCACGTTTCCCCGCAACGTCAGGATCAGCATGCGCTGCGTCGGATGGCGAGAATCTGATGTGCGGGCTTGGCTTCGAAATCCGTTTTTCTATTCTACCGCTGATGGATGCAACTGACAGCAGCCCTTCGGCAAGGCGCCAAAGCCGGTCATAGATCGAACTTTGCGCCTTTCCCGATTCCCGCCGGTCCGGCTTTGCGCCGGCGACGTGTCACCAGGCGGCACATAAATGGATTGGTCTGGTGGATAGCGGCCTGTCCGCTTACCGGTGCGAATTTGAGCAAGCGGCCGTTCGATCATCAGTGCGCGGCCGCCACACTAAACAGTGGCCGCCACCGGCCGGGCGCCTCCTAAGGCACGAGTTCCTGTTCGTCCTCCTCGCCGAGCACCAGTTCGATCAGGGCCGGGGTCTCTGTACCCTCTAGCGTCTCGACATCCCGCAGCTTCCTGTTGACGGCCCGGGTGCGCTTGCCCGCCTCGTCCACAGTCTTGCGGGCGGTGTCGAGCTGCTTGCCTAGCTTTTCCCACACCTGCCCATACTTCAGGAACTCAGCCTTCGCCGCGCCGAGGACCTGCCAGACCTCGCTCGATCGCTTCTCGATCGCTAGCGTGCGGAAGCCCATCTGCAGACTGCTGAGCAGGGCCGCGAGGGTGGTAGGCCCCTGGATCATGACACGGTGCTTGGTCTGCATCTCGCTTGCGAGGCCGGGACGGCGGATCACCTCGGCGAACAGCCCCTCCGTCGGCAGATACATGATCGCGAAGTCGGTCGAGTGCGGCGGGTGGACATACTTTTCGCAGATCGTCTTGGCCTGGAGCCGGATGGCGCGCTCGAGCGCCAGCGCCGCCTTCTCGACGTCGTCGGCCACGCCACCGTCCTGCGCGACGAGGAGCCGGTCATAGTCCTCGTGCGGGAATTTGGCGTCGATCGGCAGCCAGAGGGGCACGTCCTCCCCGGCACGCCCGGGCAGCCGCACCGCATATTCGACGATCTCGTTCGTATCCGGCCGGATGCGAACGTTGGTGGCGAACTGATCCTTGGTCAGCATGTCCTCGAGCAGCATACCGAGCTGCACCTCACCCCAGCCGCCGCGCGACTTCACGTTGCTGAGGACGCGCTTCAGATCGCCAACGCCGGTAGCCAGGCTTTGCATCTCTCCGAGCCCCTTGTGGACCTGCTCGAGGCGTTCGCTGACGAGCTGGAAGGACTCGCCGAGCCTCTTCTCCAGTGTGCCCTGCAGCTTCTCCTCGACCGTGGCCCGCATCTTCTCAAGCTTGTCGGCATTGTCGGTGCGCAGCGTGTCGAGGCCGCTGGCGACCGTCTCGCGAAGCGCCTCCTGCCGCTTGTCGTTGCTCTCGGTGAGCTGCACGATCCTCCCTTGGACCGCTTCGAGCGCGACGCGCTGCTCGTCGCGGCCTTCGCGCTGCGAGGCGAGGAGCCGGTCCGAGAGGCTGCGAACGCCGTCGCTCGTCTCCTTGAGGCGCTCGGCCTGCGAGGCAGCGAAGCCTTCGGCGTTCTTGCGCACGGCGTCCTCGAGCGCGGTGCGCCCCTCGGACGACTCCCTACGTATCTCGACGAGTTGGTCCGTCTGAGCCTTGCCGAACTCGCCCAGCCGCGTCTCCACCGCCGCGAAACGCTTCTCGAGGACCTCGGTCTGCGACCCGAAGGCAGATCGCAGCTCAGTCCTGCCCTCGGTTGCTTCGGAGCGCATCGCGGTCAGCTGCTCGGTTTGTGCCTTGCTGGCCTCGCCGAGCCGAGCGTCCATCGACGCAAGGCGCCCGTCGAGCGCCTCCGTCTGCGATCCGAACGCCGCGCGCAGCTCGTCACGACCGGTCTTCGCCTCCTCGCGGAACGTCGCGGGAAGCGAGTTCGCGATCTGCTCGAGCACCGCGATTCGGGTCGAGAGGTGCTCGGGGATCGATGCCGGCCGCCTGACCCTCTGCAGGATCAGGACACACAAGATCACGGCAACGGCCGCCAGACCGAGGGCTGCGTAGACTGCGAACTCCATTCCTTGCTCCCACTCAGTGGCTCGGGATCATGTCGATCCATCGCTCAATCAAAATAAATAGGGCAGAGCCCGGTTTGCTCAAAAGCTTCGAATTAGTGACCTTTACGTCCCGTAAAAGCGCTATAAGCTTAAATCATTGCGCACGAAGGCCCAACCTCTGGCGCCCTTCTTGGAACGTGCCAGACCAAGATTGACGAGCCGGTTCGCTGCGCGGTTTACGTCATAGACTAATTCATCGACTGCGTCGGCCATCTCAACAGCACTGCGAGGTTCGACCGTGTCCATTGCAGCGAGTATGATTGGTTCGATAGCCGCATCGTAAGGGGGCTCCTCGTTACCCTCCTCGAACCGGTCGCACCACAGAATGTGCCCGCGCCAAACAATGAAATGGCTCTCGCATCCACCGTCTCGCCAGACTGAGGGGTAAAGCGTGAGCCCGCCGCCCCGCATATCGAAGCGCCAAGCCTTGTCGGCGCGGCTGTCCAGGTTGATCACGAGCGTCTCACCGCACCCGTCCGGACACGCCATCACGATCGATCGGGGTCGTGCCCGGAACACCAGCGACGCATCACCGGGCGCACCCAGCGACGCCTCAGCCTCATCTCGGTATGCGGCCTCTCCGGTCATCCGCACAATGCGAGCGGGATGGGTCATCGGTCGCCTCCCTCGTGGCGCTTCGGTCTGGTAGGCAGGCTCCAGCTCGCCCCCTTGGTCAGCGCTCCCATTGATGAGCAGACCACGCAGTGCGGCTGCATGGCGACCGCCATCTCCCGAACCCTGCCGCGAATGCCGTCATAGGTCTGGTAGCGCGGCTTGACGGGGACCGGGGTGACGGCGCCGAGCAGCATGGTCATCGCGAGGGAGCTCACGGTCGAGTTGATGGACAGTACCGCGGGCTGGGATTCGCGCACGCCGTGCACATACGGGTCGATTGCGCGTTGCTCCGGCGTCTGCATTTCGCGTCGGATCGCTTCGCTATCCAGCGCCCCCGAACAGGTGAGGCAGGGCAGGCCCGGCGCGAGCATCTGGACCCGCCCGGTGATATAGCTCACGGTACCATCGGCGACGGTGATGCTGACGCCCATGTCGATCGCCGGAACGAGATGCTGATAGGCGGCCTGGCTGACCACCGCGCGGCTCGCGTGGGAATCAGTACAGATCAGCACGAAGTCGAATGTGGCGAGCAGCGCTGCGACGTCCTCGTCGACGATGTCGGCCTGAAGGGGGATGACCTCGGCCTCCGGGTTGATCGCCCGGATCATCCTCGCCGCCACCTCCACCTTCGGCTTCCCTACGTCCGATGGCATCGAACCGACGAGCCGGTTGAGGTTGGTCTCCTCGACCACGTCGGGGTCGATCACTGTGATGGACGAGGCACCGAGATGGGCGAGCTGCTGGCATTCGAGGGATCCGGTGCCACCGGCTCCGATCACGGCGAAGCGGAGCCGGCGCAGCAGGCGCTGTCCGGGCTCACCGAAGGCGCGAATCTGCCGATCGTCTCTGTCGTGCGCGCAACCGCCTGGCATCGGCGAGTGGAGCAGGAGCTTTTCTCCCACCTCCCAAACATCGATGGTCTCGTCGCTGCCTATAACCCGTGCGCGACAGCCCTCCGGTCCGATCACCAGCGCAATGTGTGGCACAGGGGCCGCTCGCCGGGCGAAGTAGGGGCCGAACTCACTCTCACCCGCGTCGTCGGTTTGCGAGAAGCGCGGGTTGCCGGGGCTATCGGGATGCGTGTGGATGGCGACGATGGCCATGCCGGTCACGCGGCTGCGGTTGGCGACTTCCAAGAGGAAGGAAGGCTTGAGGATCGCGGATACGTAGTCCCGGCGCTCGTAGGCGTCCTCCGGCACGGGCGTGGCGTCTGCTACGATCCAAGTCGCGCTGGCAGCATCATGATGGGCGTAGGCGATGGCGCAGCTTTCACGTCCGTTCGCGTCGAGCAGAGACGACGCTAAGCGGGAATAGGCCGGCGCGGCGAAGCGGAGGCCGCTCATCGGACCTGCCTCATGCGTTCGATCACGACGTTCATCCACGTCGACAGCGTGTCGCGGTTGGGGTTCCACGGGCTGGTGAGGTGCCACGAGAACCACCAGCCCTGCTCGGCGGCCTCCGGGATGGGGTTGTATCCCGAGTTCTGCGGCACCGCCCCGTTTGCGAGACGCAGATCGGGATCCGCCCAGAAGCAGTCCAGCTGCGCGAACGGATATCCCGGCGGGACGAGGAAGCGTATGGTGGTCGAAGTCTTCGACCACCCCTCCGGCAGGCGGATGCCCGGCACGGTGACGAGCGTGGTGCCGCTCGCCATCGGCCGGGATTGAACGTCGCCGAAGCGCTCCCGCAGCTGCTCCAGCTGCATGCTGAGGATGCCGGACATCAGCCGAAGTTCGCCTTAGGCACCGACGAGAAGCGGCGGACGCCATGCTTCGGGTCGAGGCTGATCGTCTCGTCATCGGCGATGATGCGGTCGGGATCGTCGCCTTCGCCCTCCAGCGCAAGGTCGTGGGTCTGATCCCAGTCGGGCACCATCGCCTTGATCTGCGCACCGGTCAGCTTCTTCTTGTCCGTTTCGTAGGGCTTGCCATTCACGAAGAAGGTGTAGGTCACCTTGTTGGGCGCGGTGATGAACTTCTCCACGCCTGGCGGGGTCAGATCGGCATCGGTGCCCGGTTCGATCAGCTTGTCCTGGCCGCCACGCACCTCGAGGAACACCGCCTCATCATCGCGGATGCCGGCGAGCGAACGGAGAACCGCCTCGGGAATCGACGGGCGGCCCCAGATGACGCGGCTGTCGTTGAGCTTGATCGGGTAGAGGGGGTTGGTGCTGAAGGCGACGAAGCGGTAAGCGACACGGTCGCGGAGATCGACCTCCTCGTCCGCCCGGACATCCTCGAAGTCGCCTTCGGGCGTGATGACAAACAGTGAGTGGCTGTCGATGTCCTTGATGCCAGCCGTCTTAAGGATCTGTCGGCCCAGCGGAATCGGATCGTCCAGGACGATGGGGTGGTAGTCGACGCCGTCGAGCGCAAAGGAGACGCGGTAGCTGCCGGGGCGGAGCGGGCGGCCCTCCCGCACTGCGAGTTCGACGTCGTCGATGTCGGGGTGGTCGATGATCGACATGGTACTGAATTCCTCTTCGGACCGAGGCGGATGTGCGTCGGTCTCAGAGGGGCAATCCCGCCAGCATCGGGCGACCGGTAATTTCGGTCAGAGATTTTTTTGCAGGCTGCCATCGGCCACCGGGCCGCATGTGAAGAAGGCAGGGCAGAAGGGGCATGTGCGATCGGCGCGTTCCGGCTGGAAGCGCCCTGAGCCTATCGCCGCGAACGCCTCGGTCAGCTTTTCGGCCTTCTTGGTCAGTGCCTTCTGATCGAATGCCACGGCAGTCGTCGGATCGGCGTCACCAAGGTGGACGATCTCGACGGTGCAGCCGGGCAGCGAGGCGGCGGCTGCGATCTGGAAGGCGGCGTCAGCCAGCCCTTGCCCGGTTGTGGATGACCGGTGTCCCGTCTTCACCATGCGGGCGATGTGCCGCCCACCGGGCGCGGTTACAATGTCATCGGCAATCGCCGTCACCGTGTCGTTTCCGATCTCCGCGCGGAGCGCCCCGATTTCTGCGCGGATGCTACCCGTCCTGATCGCTATGAACCGCTGAAGCAGTAGAGTCGCGATCTCGCGGTGCAGCCGATAGTCGGCGCCGGCCAACGGACTGCCGGACCAGCGCTGATCGAGCGACTCCTCCATGGCCGCCAGAGATGTCTGGGCTGGCTGTGTTTCGGCAATCTCCGTCACCACCGCCCGGACCAGATCGTGCATGGTCGTCGTCGTCGTGGGCGTACGCCGGCCGCCGACGCCTAGCACGTGCGTGTAGAGGAAGCGGCGGGGGCAGCGGGAGTACAGGTCCAACTGGGCCGTAGTGATACGGATGGGCGGGCCGATGCGGATCGGCAGCGGCTGGTCGTCGGGGTCCGGGCTCCGGTCTGAGCGTGGTATAGCCGCGCGTGCGACGGCCACCCCCAGCCGGGCGATGAAAGGCGAGGGGTCGCGTCGGCTGCTCGACGCCGTCCTGGTCGCCGAATAGAGGAGGAGCCGGTCGCGTGCACGGGAGGCGGCGACGTAGAACAGACATTCCTGTTCGAGGGCGTGATCCGCGGCAGCGAGGGCGACGGTTCCGCCTTCTCCGCCCTCGATCATACCATCCGGCACTGGGCAGGCGGGTTTCCGGACGGGGCTTGGCATTCCGTTCTTGTTCAGACCCATCACATGCACCGCGGGGAACTCAAGCCCCTTGCTGCCATGGATGGTCATCAACCGCACCGCGTCTATACCCTGCGCGGCGATCGGAAGCTGACGCAGATCGCGTTCATCGGCGAGCTGGACGAGCCGCCTGATCTCGTCGAGCATGCGCTGGATCGGCAGTCCAGGACCGGGACGTTGAGCGCGCACGAAACCCATCAGTTGCCAAATCGCCACCCCCATCGAACGACTTACAACATCGTCAGCCGCCGCGATCTGAGCGGCGACGCGTGTTCGATCTAGAAGGACGTGCGCGAGCACGGTCCACGGACGGGCGTCGGTGCCGAAGCCGGCTAGGATCTCCGCCGTTAGGCGCAGCGCATCGGCGTCGGTCTGCTGCAGCTCGGGCAACGACGGGGCGGTAGATGCCCAGGCAAGCGGTTCGGCTTCGCTGCTGCGCAGGTGCTCGATGACGGCGGAAGCGCCAGCGAGGCTTAGGTTGGTCGCGAGGCCCGGTAGCGATGGCTTGCGGACCAGTCCCATCGCTCTGCGGTCGACGAGCAGTGAGAGGAGCGACAGCAGGTCCTTGACCTCGGGGCGCTCGAAGAGATTCCCGAGATACAGCACGGGGATTCCCCGTCGTTCGAGTTCGCGGCCGATGCGGTTGAGCCGGTCATTGCCGGGACAGAGCACGGCCTGATCGCGATAGGCCATATTGGATGAGAGGCGTGCGATCTCATCGGCCAGCGCGTCCGCTTCGTCGTCGTTGTCACCGAATGTCACATGTTCCGGTGAAACCCCGCTTGCGGGCCGATGCGCGTCGAGGGAGGCATCACCCGTTCCGGCCCGCATGCCGCCGCCAAACCGGGAGAAGGCTCCCACGATCTCGGGTGTCGAGCGGTAGTTCATGCGTAGCCGGCCGCTGAGGGCGCCCGGAAAGTCCTCGGTCGTGAAGCGCGACATGTTGAAGGACGAGGCACCGCGGAACCGGTAGATGGCCTGTCTAGCGTCACCGACGGCCCAGAGGTTCCTGCCACCGTCCGTCAGCCGCTGGAGCAGCCTGACGCTGCTGCGGTTCACATCCTGATACTCATCGACGAGGATGTGGCTGTATGTTGCGCGGAGGATCGAGACGGCTTGGGCATCGGAGTCCAGCAGCTTCACGGGAAGGGAGACGAGGTCGCCGAAGTCCACGGCGTCCGCCGCCATCTTCAATTCCTCGTATTTCCTGTAGACAAGCGCGACCTCGGCGCAGCGCTCGGCCGCCTTGCGGGCATCCATGTCGATTGCGGCGTCGAGCATCGCGTGAGCGAGGGAAGCGTAACGGTCGGCGTCGGCGACTTCGTCCTTCGATCGCGAGATCGCACCGAGCATGTCCTTCAGCGGGCGTTCGGGATTCATGATCTCGCGGTGGTGGACGAGGTTGAGTGCGAGATATTCGCGCTCGAGGGCCGTGATCGCCTCGCTTCGATCCATCATGCGGGGTTCTTTCGAGAAGCCCAGTTGCCGATGGTAGCGGCGCACCAGATCGAGACCGAACGCGTGGAACGTTCCAATCCACATTGCCGACGCCGCATCGGGCCGTAGACCGGCGATGCGCTCCGACAGCTCTCCGGCCGCCTTATTCGAGAAGGTGAGCACCAGGATTCCACGGGGATCGACACCTTCGTCGATGAGGCTCGCGACGCGCCCGACAAGCGTTTGAGTCTTTCCAGTGCCCGGGCCGGCTTCGAGCAGATACGGCACACCCCTATGGCGTGCCGCTTCGTCCTGCTCGGCGTTTAGCGACTTCGGAGGGGCGGCCGCCGGTTCCTCGACCTCCCGTTCCACTAGCGGAAGCAGCAGGGCGTCGAGGAGCTGCAGCGAAACCACGTCGAACGGCGCCCCGAGCCTCTCCGCGATCTGCGACGCCGTCATCCCGTCGGCATGAAGCGACCGTGCCCGCCTACGCGGCAGCAGGAGTTCGCGACCGAAGAGGTCCATCTGGATCTCACGGCGCTGTCGCCGGCTGTAGTCGACGACTCGATCCTCCCCAACGGGCGCCGCCTCCGTCGGCCGCGTCGGATCAACCTCGTGAGCCACGTGCTCGACCCGGTCGTCTCCGAGAGTGGCGTGACCCAATTCGTGGCCGACCAGGAACGCCTTGTAGAAGGCGGAACCAGTGTCTTCGTGCCTGATGGCCCGGTCGTTCGGATCGAACTGCGCCCGCCCGCCGGCGAGGATGTCGCTGCCAGGCTCGAGCGGTTCGACCTCAAGGTCCAGACTGGAGGCGACTGCCCTGACGATCGCCTCCGGGTTCCAAGGATCAGCGCCCTTGGAGACAGCGTCGTCGTGAAGAGCCGCGGCCCGCTGCCGCGCGAGTTCGACAGCGTCCATGGATCAATCCCGCACCGACAGAAGCAGATTCCGCTTTTCCTCCGGCACCTTGCACTGCTTCAGCAGATCCTCGAACGTGACTTTTGCCTGCTCGGCGATGGGCGCGTCGTCCGATTTGTAGCTGAGTCCGGGCGCCAGCCGGGGTGGCGCCTTCATGAAGCTGCGCAGGTCGCCCGCCCCGGTGCGCAGGCCCTGCGCCAAGGCGTCAATGAACCACGCGGGCACGGTGGCGATATCTACGATCCTGGAGCGAAAGCCCTGAATCACCCCGCTCGGCACATCGAGCGCCCGCCGTAGGGCGACGAGTTCAGCTGAAGACACAGTGGCGAATGGATCCTGCACCGTCCCCTGAGCCGTCGTGGGCGATGCCGCATTGAATGCGCTTAGGGATGCCTCGACCCAAGCCTCGTCAGACATAGCCGTGGTCCCTGCTGTGGCACGCTGGAGCCGGAGTTCGAGGGATAGGTCCACTAGGTCGTCAGCGAGATGGGGATACTCCCGCATGTAGCGTTCGAGGGTGGCACGGTCGTGTTCCGGCTCAACCGCGAAAGCCAGCAGGATGTCCTCGTCGTCGTGGTGCTCAGTCATCGTCTGTTCCAATCCCGAGCGCGGCGCGTATCGATTGGTATGCGGCATCACGTCGGTTTCTAACGGTCTTCTCGGATTTCACTCCGAGTGCCTTTCGGATCGTGAGGATCTCCCGATCGGAGGAGTCTATCGGAATCTCCTGCAGGATCATCTCAATCACTCTGCGCTGCTTGTCTGGTAGGGCTTGTATCGCCGCCGCGACGCGCGACCGGTAAAGCGGGTCATCGGAAAGCAGTTCCAGTTTGATGTTGAGGCTGCCGACCGCCCGCTCCACCGCGAGCGAGGGTTCGCTGGTTTCATCGTCTGCCTCGAGGCGCTCGGTCCGGGCAGCCTGCTTCGCCGCTCTCCGCATTGAGGTCTTGCGGAGTGCAGTGATGGCATCGGCGAACATGACCTCGAAATAGTCGAGCGCGGAACCCGGCTCGATCCGGTCCTCGCTCAGCTTAGCGATGAAAAGATCCCTGACCCGATCCCGCGCATCAGCCGCATGGACGTTCTCAATCTGATCAACTCTTTCCCCCGCCACCCGAGGCAAGGCTGAGGCGAGGCGTCGCATGAGTTCGCGGAACAACTCGTTGAAGTAATTTTCGTCGTTGTCGTTTCGCGTGGCGCGTATCAAATGAACGATGCACTCGGACTGGATATAAAGATGCGACGTCGCGTCGCGGATTTTCAATGCAGCGAGGATTTCCTCTCGCGGCTCATCGATCAGCCTCCCGAGTGCTTCGTCCACGTCCCGACGGCGTGTGTAAAGCGTTCCGTCGAGACGCCGCTTCGTAAGTGTCGTTACTTGTCGACTTCCCAAGCCCCACCCCTGAAGCAACCTACTCTCGGGCAATGTTACTGCCCTCACGATCCGTCGTATATGGGAGGCGCGGTTGCTTCGCCAACCCTCCTTGTGCCGTTTTGGCGATCGTTTAGGTGAAGGCGTCCGACCGACTGAGCGGATCGCCTTCCCGGCGTCAATGCAGAAGATGACAGAGCGCCGCTGGGACAGTCATCTCGCAAGCGGCCGAACTAGGCTCCTAGTGGCAGGGAAAAGCATGGCTGATCTAATCGATTTCGACGAGGCGCTGAAGCGCACCAATGGGGAGGATCGCGCATTACTGATCGGCAACGGATTTTCCGCTGAATACTTCAGCTATCGCAACCTGCTCGATAAGTCGGGTCTCGAGCTCGGAACGCCGGTCCGTGACCTTTTCACCGCCCTCGGGACTGTGGATTTTGAGGCTGTGGTGTACGCCCTAGAAGGGGCCGTTCTGGTGGAGAGGGCTTACGGTAATGCAGCCCACGCCGACGAGATCGAAGCCGATGCTCAGAAGGTTCGTGAAGCATTGGTCGCGGCTGTGAACTCGACCCATCCGGGGCACCGCGAGGAGCTTGCCCTGAAATACGCGAGCAGCGCCGCTTTTCTCTCCAATTTCTCCGCAGTTTTCACCCTAAACTACGATCTGCTCCTCTATTGGGTGAATTTGGAGAAGCTGCTTCTCAAGGACGGGTTCGGCTTGGGGAAGTCCGACGGATCGTTTCATGGTCCGTTCTCTGAGGCTGCCTACTGCCACGTTTTTAACCTGCACGGCGGCCTGCATCTCTTTCAGAACGGCTCTGGCGAGATCATGAAGGCGATCGACAGGGGCGACGGCGTCATCGCTACGATCACCGATACGATCGTGAATGGTCACCGTTTTCCAGTTTATGTCGCTGAGGGAACCAGCAGCGAGAAGATGCGCCGGATAAACTCCGTCGCCTACCTTCGTCACTGTTACGATGCGTTGCGGACGAACCCCGCGGACGTGTTCGTCTACGGCCATAGCGCGGACGAGAACGATGCCCACATTTATCGTGCAATCTTTGGCTCCGAAGCCAGTCATATATACTTCGGCGTCTATCAGCCCGACGATCAGAAGCTGAAGGGCTTGGATGGGCTGCTTGCCAAGTATCAGAAAACCGCCGGCTCATCTGCTGGCTACACGTTCTTCGACAGTCAAAGCGCAAGGGTATGGGATGCATAGCGCGATACGATGAAGCGCTTTTATCAATAGAAATGGCAGCGTCGGTCACTGAGGATGCGAAAACGGATTATCGGTAATCGGCCCATCTCGAGCAGAAAACCAGCATTTGAACAAATGTCCGGTTCTGGTGGGCGCTGAAGCCGCGCTGAATGCCTGCTTGTGGGTCATCCAGCTGAGCTGCGGATTGCGCACTTCTGCTCGGGCTTCATCCTCAGCATAGAATGAAGGACCGCTATGCGCCGTCGACTTCTCAGAACCGGTAAGCCAGCAAACGGCCAGCCTTGCTCGTTCAACGCCCCAAGGTAGCCGAACGCGTGAATGTCGATGCTTGTCAGAAGTCGACATTTGGCGACCCGGCGGGAGCGATGGCTTCGTCGCACGAAGCGATGTCGTGGATCGATCGTGAGCGACATGAACGAAAGGCGGGTTTGGAGCTCATCGCCCCTCCATATCATCCGCCAGGCGCCAGCTTCCGTCATGATTGGGCGTGGCCAATCCCAGGCGCGCGAGCTTTTGAAGGCGGCCGGCGCGCAGAGCTTGTTCAAAAGTGTCACGCGCGTTGGTCGTGACGAGACGGGCGTCATCGGCTGATTTCAACAAGGATCGATCGATACCTGTCAGGCGCTCCTGGTCCACCTCGGCGCGCATGTCCACGTCGGCCAGCGGCTCCTTGGCGGCACTATGCCCCTTGCCGGCACGGATGACGGACCAGCCCCGCCGGCCCGCAATCCAGCCCATGGCACCAGCCACGAATACGATGATCGGAAAAGGGACATTCAGCAGGAAGATCGCACCAAAGGAAACGACGGCAAGTCCGATCATGAAGCGTGTTCGCAGGGACCGGGATCCGATCCGGACCACCGCCTGGAGCACAATGGCGAGCACCGCCGCCTTCAGACCGAAAAAGAGCCCAGCCACAGCCGGGGTGTGGCCGAGCAGCACATAGACGAAGCCGAGCGCCATGATTGCGATCATGCCCGGCAGGACAAAGAGCGATCCGGCGAGCAGGCCGCCCCGTGTGCGCTTTAGCAGCCATCCGATATAGATCGCGAGCTGCTGCGCCTCCGGTCCCGGTAGAAGCATGCAGTAGTTGAGAGCGTGGAGGAATCTGGCTTCGCCGATCCAGCGCTTTTCATCAACCAGGATGCGATGCATCATCGCGATCTGGCCGGCCGGACCACCGAAGCTCAGGGCTGCGATCCTCGCGAACGTTCGAGTGAATTCACTGGCGCCCAACTGGCGCATGACAACCCCCATCACCCGGCAACGAAGCCGGATTACCGCAACGCTTGGGCGGGGATCGCCTGATCGGGAGGTTGCTCAGCCCCGGTGCATAGCCTTGTAGCTACGTGACGGATGCGGCGCAATCACACGAAGCCTGCGTCCACTAACGACGGTCATCTGGGAAAGCGGCGGGCAGGCCGGGTGTCTTTGTATGGTCGGCAGGCGCCCAGGGCATTCCTGCTCATCAGTCCCAAAACGTTCTTCCGATGGCCAATCTGGCCGTCGGAGAATGATCATGGAGATCCTTGAAGCCGAACCCACCGCCGCAAAATGTCGCGTCTGGAACGCGGGAAGAACCCTCGGTGCAAAGCGCGCTCTGAAGCCCAAGCAAATTTGGACAATCCGATTCTACCTCAATCAGGCCCGCCGTTTGCGAGATCGGGCGCTGTTCGATCTCGCGATCGACAGCAAGCTTCGAGGCTGCGACCTGGTGCAGATGAAGATCGGCGATCTCGTCAGTGGCGGCCAGATTCGAACGCGGGCAATCGTGATGCAGTGCAAAACAGGCCGGCCTGTTCAGTTCGAGCTGCTTCCAGACGCTCGCGCTAGCTGCTGGCCTGGCTCGAGCGGCGGGGCGGCACGGTGGACGACTATGTCTTTCCAAGCCGAGTCGATCATAAGGGGCATCTCAGCACCCGCCAGTATGCCCGGCTCGTCGATGAATGGGTGACAGGAGTTGGACTGATGCGAAGCGAGTATGGCACGCACTCTCTGCGCCGAACGAAGGCATCGATCATCTACAGGGCAACCGGCAACCTTCGTGCCGTCCAGATCCTGCTCGGCCATAGTAAGATCGAGAACACGGTGCGCTATCTCGGGATCGACGTGGAAGACGCGCTTGCCCTTGCCGAGAACACCGAGATTTGATCTGTCGGCTCCTCGCTTCGGCGAGGGGCCGACCTCACCGCGCTTGGGACATTCCTGCCGTTCCCGCGGAATCGGTGCTCGTTCACGAATTGGCTGACCACGCATTTCCGTGAGGCGTCAACCACGCTTGCCATATGAGCTTGTTGCGGCAGTTCTGACGTTCCGGGAGGCGACGGTGTAGCCTGGAGACATCCTCTTCCGGATGCCCTGACTGGCAGAAAACCACCTGGCGACAGATTCGGCTGCCACTGTCCTCAATATGCCAAACGCTCAAATGGGGCCGCAGTCCAGCGACCACGGCCCCATCAAGTCAGTAATCCATCGCCGGCATCGATGCCGGCTTTTCCTCCTTGGGCAGTTCGGCGACCAGCGCCTCGGTCGTGATCAGGAGCGCCGCGACGGAGGCCGCATCTTGGAGCGCGGTGCGGACCACCTTGGCCGGATCGATCACGCCCGCCTTGACGAGATCCTGATATTCACCGGTCGCCGCGTTGAAGCCCCAGTTATAGTCCTGGTTCTCGAGCAGCTTGCCGACAATATAGGCACCATCCTCGCCGGCATTCTCGGCGATCTGGCGTGCCGGTGCACGCAGGGCCCGGCGGACGATGTCGATGCCCGACTGCTGGTCGTCATTGGCCGCCTTGAGGCCGTCGAGCGCCTTGATCGCGCGCAGCAGCGGGATACCGCCGCCCGGCAGGATGCCCTCCTCGACCGCCGCGCGAGTGGCATGGAGCGCGTCGTCGACGCGGTCCTTCTTCTCCTTGACCTCGACCTCGGTCGCGCCGCCGACCCGGATCACCGCCACGCCGCCGGTAAGCTTGGCGAGCCGCTCCTGCAGCTTCTCGCGGTCATAGTCGCTGGTCGTGGTGTCGATCTGCTGGCGGATCTGGGCGACACGGCTGCCGATGTCGGTCTTCGTGCCGACGCCGTCGATGATCGTGGTGTTGTCCTTGTCGATAGTCACCTTCTTGGCGCGACCGAGCATGTTGACGGTGACATTCTCGAGCTTGGTGCCGAGCTCCTCGGAGACGACATTGCCGCCGGTCAGGATGGCGATATCCTCGAGCATCGCCTTGCGGCGATCGCCGAAGCCCGGTGCCTTGACCGCCGCGACCTTGAGACCGCCGCGCAGCTTGTTGACGACGAGCGTGGCGAGCGCCTCGCCCTCGACATCCTCGGCGATGATCAGCAGCGGGCGGCCCGACTGCACCACCTTCTCGAGTAGCGGCACCAGCGCCTGCAGGTTCGAGAGCTTCTTCTCGTGGATCAGGATGTAGGGATCATCGAGCTCGACCTTGAGCTTCTCGGCATTGGTGATGAAATAGGGCGAGAGATAGCCGCGGTCGAACTGCATGCCCTCGACCGTCTCGAGTTCGGTCGCGAGGCTCTTGGCTTCCTCAACGGTGATCACGCCTTCGTTGCCGACCTTCTCCATCGCCTCCGCCAGGATCCGGCCGACCTCCTCATCGCCATTGGCCGAGATGGTCGCAACCTGGGCGATCTCGCTGTTGGCCGAGACCTTGCGGGCGTGGCTCTCCAGGTCCTTGACCACAGCACTGACGGCGAGATCGATCCCACGCTTCAGGTCCATCGGGTTCATGCCGGCCGCGACCGCCTTGGCGCCCTCGCGCACGATGGCCTGGGCGAGCACGGTCGCCGTCGTCGTGCCGTCACCGGCCTTATCATTCTGCTTGTTGGCGACCTCGCGCAGCATCTGCGCGCCCATATTCTCGAACTTGTCGGCGAGCTCGATCTCCTTGGCGACCGTCACGCCGTCCTTGGTGATGCGCGGCGCGCCATAGCTCTTGTCGATCACGACGTTGCGACCCTTCGGCCCCAACGTCACCTTCACGGCATTGGCCAGCACATCCACGCCACGCAGCATGCGATCACGCGCGTCCGACGCAAACTTCACGTCCTTGGCAGCCATGGTATTCGTCTCCTGTCCTTTCAAAGATTGTGGTTGAGGAAATGCAGCCGAGCCTGTCGATCAGGCCGCCTGCTTCAAGGGCACAGCCTGGTCGATGATGCCCAGGATATCGCTTTCTTTCATGATCAGCAGATCCTCGCTGTCGATTCGGACCTCGCTACCCGACCATTTGCCGAACAGCACTCGGTCGCCGGCTTTCACGGCAAGTTCGACCAGCTGGCCGTCCTTGTCGCGCGCACCGGCGCCGACAGCGACCACCTCACCTTCCTGCGGCTTTTCTTTGGCGGAATCGGGAATGATGATCCCACCGGCCGTCTTCTCCTCGGCCTCGACACGGCGCACGAGCACGCGATCGTGAAGGGGACGAAAATGCATGAGCACAAACCTCCTGTTGCTTCAGCGATGAATGGGTCTGCCGACGCTCGCGCGACGGCAGTCGCGGGCGGGCCACAGGGGAACGGACAACCGCCTCCGGGCACCCGCGCAGCGCATTTTTAGCACTCGGTGTTCGGGAGTGCCAAGAGGCTTTTTTTGCTTCCGCATCGCGGTGCGAGCCCTTGACGGAGCCACGGCCGCGACCAAAATTCCTCGGTTGCCGGCTTTTCGGCCGGCTGAGAAAGGAGCGGCAGACAGAAAGGAGGCAAGGTCATGTCCGAACCTTTTTCCCGTTTTCTTCATCCCTTCGACGTCGCGCGCCATCCGAGCCTAGAGCCGGAAGTCAAACGTGCGATCCTCGCGTCATGGGCATCCGACTGGTCCGCGGTGAAGGACCAGCCCGCGCTTCGCAGGCCGCCCGGGGCGAAGCGTGTCGTTCCCGTCGACGATGTGTTCGCCGCAATGCGCGCGCTCGATGAACCGCCGGCAAGCGGCGAGTCGCCGCAATGAGCGACCGTGCGCTCCATGCACAGCTGGAGGGCTATGGGCTCACCACCGCCGAGATCCATTATCATCGGCCTGATGCGCCCTCGCTCCTCCAGCTGTTCATCTGGCAGGAATATGATCTGGCGCCCGACTTTCCGGTGCTGTTCGACTTTCTGGGCTATTGGGGTCTCGAGATCAGAGCGGCACTCCATTCGGTGAGGATCGCCCACGACCGATTGATACGGCCCACCGAGTGGCGGGCAGTCGATGGGATCATCACGATCCAGTGAGCCTCCGGCCAGTGAGTTTGCGCACGACATCGCGCCTCGACGAAAAATTTTCGTCGAAAATCTTGAAGGCGAATTTTCCCTTTCCTAGCTCATCCGTGCCGGGCGCCGTGTTCGGGTCCGGTGGGACATAGAGGGCGCCGACTCCCCAATATCGGCGCTCCTCGTGCCCAGATCGCTCAAAACGCGAGGATTTGGATATGAGGACCAACTTCGACTTCACGCCCTATCGGCGTTCCACGGTCGGCTTCGACCGTCTCTTCGACCTGCTCGAGACCGGGATGCGCGGTGATGCGCCGGCGGATGGCTATCCGCCGTTCGATATCGTGCGCGAGGGCGAAGACAGCTATCGCATCACGCTTGCGGTCGCGGGCTTCGCTCCGAACGAGATCGAGATCGTCGCCCAGCAGAACCAGCTCTCCGTCACTGGCAACAAGCGGGATGATGGGGATAAGCGAGAGTATCTGCATCGTGGCATTGCCACGCGAACCTTCGAGCGGCGTTTCCAGCTCGCCGACTTCATCGAGGTGGGCAAAGCCGGTTTTGAGAACGGCCTGCTCTCGATCGAGCTCAAGCGCGTCGTCCCCGAGGCAATGAAGCCGCGTAAGATCGAGATCGGCGGCGGCAAGGCCTCGAACGACCGCATCGAGGGCCCGAAGTCCGAGGCCAACGCGGCCTGATCCTGTCTGAAGGCGGCTCGCCGGCGTCGCTCCTGCATGGGCGGCCGACCGGCGAGTCACACCCAGTTCCCGCCAAACAAGGAGATGATCATCATGGCCATTCGTGATCTCATTCCCTGGAGCCGGCAGGAAAACCGGCTGCCCGCGCCCGTGAACGGCGCGCGCGAATCCGAAACCCATCCGCTGCTGTCGCTCCATCGCGAGATGAACCGTCTGTTCGACGACGTCTTCCGCAGCTTCGGTGTGCCGTCCTTTGCTGGCTTCGACCACAGCCTCGGCTGGCCGCAGGTCGAGCTTGCCGAGACCGAAAAGGAAATCCGCGTCACCGCCGAGTTGCCCGGCCTCGACCAGAAGGATGTCGATATCCAGGTCGAGGAGGGCGTGCTCACCATCCGCGGCGAGAAGAAGGCTGAGGTGGAGGACAAGGAGCGCGGCTATTCGGAGCGCAGCTACGGCCGCTTCGAACGCCGCATCGGCCTGCCACGCGGTATCGACCGTGACATGGCGAGCGCGACCTTCAGGAACGGTGTGCTCACCGTAACGCTCCCCCGGACGGAGGCGGCGAACGAGAATGTCCGCCGTATCCCGATCCATGGCACGGCCGCTTGAGGATAGGACCCGGGACCTGTGTCCCGGGCCAGTCCGTTGCAAAGCCCGGCAGGCCTCGGCGGCGAACGACAATGGCGTGGCCGGGGCCGCTCCCTCGAGCGCGCTGCCGCCGGATGCGCTGGCGATCATCGAACCGGTGCCGGTCGCGACCAACCAAGGCGGCCGCGTCCGGCGCGGGCAATGGCGAGTGCGGTTCGCGCCGCGGTCGCGACCCTTTGTCGATCCGCTGACCGGCTGGACTGGCGGACGCGATTCGCTGGCCCATGTCGATCTGCAATTCCCGAGCCTCGAAGCGGCGGAGCGTTATTGTAGTTTTCAGCAACTGCGCTTCGAGGTTCGCCGGCCTGCGCAGGGGCGCGTTCCATTCCAATCGCAACGAACGGACCACATCAACTCTGTGAACAGGAAGGAAAGGACCAAGGATGCATAAGCTCCCTATGGCCGTCCTGAGCGGTGTCGCAGCGCTGGCTGTTGCCGGCGCTGCACTGGCCGCAGGTCGGGACATGCATGTCATGAAGGTTGGCCTGCCCGACGGGTCGATCGCAAACATCGAATATACGGGTGACGTGGCGCCCAAAGTCATGGTCGCGCCGGCTTCGAGCGTCCTGCCGGTCAGCATGTTCGACGCCTTCGATACTGCGCCCTTCGCCACTTTCGACCGCATCGCCGCCTCGATGGACCAGGACATGGAAACGATGATCCATGAGATTGGCGCTTTCCAGCCGACGCTGTCATCCCGGGGAGGCAAGATCGATCTTGCGGCGCTCAGCAAATTCCCCTTGGGCACCGTCCACTATCAGTTCGTCACGACGAGCGATGGCAGCAGCACATGTAGCCGAAGCGTCGAAGTGACGTCTTACGGGCCGGATCGACGGCCGAAGGTGGTGTCGAACAGCTCAGGCAACTGCACGTCAAAGAACCCGGCGCCAACGACCACCCGGCTCGACGGTCCGCCCAAGCCCGCGGCTCCGGCTCTGGCGAAGACCGGCATGACGGCGACGGCCGAGCGCCTCCACGCGGTCAACATCATCTGAATGGGGCGGAGGCGGCGGACACGCCGTCCCCGCTCGCTTGCTGCATTGAACAGTCTCCATGCACGTACCTCCCAGCGTCCTTTCCAGCTTCGTCATGCTGCTGGTCACGATCGGTCCAGTCGAGACCGCGGTGGTCTTCTCCAGCCTCACCGCCGGCATCCATCGAAGCCAACGCAGAAATCTTGCGATCCGTTCGACCGCGATCGCGGGACTGGTCTTGTTGCTCTTTGCCATCGGCGGCAATTCGATCCTCGGCCTGCTCCACATCTCGATGTCGGCCTTCCGGGTCGCCGGTGGTTTGCTCCTCTTCCTGCAAGCGCTCAGCCTGACCTTTTCTAGCCCGGGCTTGTCGTCGATCAGCGAAGGCGAACGCCACGATGCCGAGCGTCCAGGAGATATTGCGGTCTTCCCACTGGCGTTCCCACTCATCGCGGGGCCCGGTAGCCTGTCTGCTGCCGTACTTCTGATGGGACGCACGGCTAGCTGGTTGGAAGGCGCCGGGGTGCTTGCGATGATCGTGCTATGTCTCGGCCTTGCCTATGGCTCGATGCGCGCGGCAGAGCGGCTGGTAACCCTGCTTGGCATGACCGGCGCTGACGTGGTTCGGCGCATATCCGGTGTGCTGCTCGCGGGCCTGGCCATCCAGTTTGTGTTCGATGGCCTCGAGAAGGCGTCGTTCCTGCATTGACCCAACCGTCACGAATGCACAGCCAAGTAGCTTTGCCCTGCGACCGGGTCTTGCTCGTCACTCGGCGCTAAACCTCCGGACTGGCCGTTCTGGATAATGAAACCTGCGCACAACAGTTCTTAGTCTGTCATTGAGCACGTTGCCGATCGACGGGTTCAGTTGGGCCGCGCGGCAGCTTCCGTCAGAACCGGACGATCGTCGACGCGGATGTGAATGACCGGCTTTGGTCGGCACGAGCCCCACCGCAAGTCCGGTGCATCCTAGTCGGCAGGCGTTCTGCAGATGGCCAATGTGGCCATACGAAGCGCGGACGATCAATGTGGCCGAAGCATGACCTGCACCGCACCGCTGATCGCCACGCAAGGTTCCTCGTCATAAGCGAGGCGTAACTATGCCCCGATTCGCGGTTCCGATCTTGCCCGTGAGGAGGAAATTGAACGATGCAGCAGCCTTCGTTCCTGCGAGGACCGGAGAGCAGCCGGGTTAATAGTCCATGTTTGCGTGCCGCTCCCACTCGTGTCCGAGATGGTCGATCAGAGCTTCCACTGCGTCGGGTCCGTCCGCCAACGCGTCGGCGTAAAGCTTGAGGCTCTCCCGATCGTACTGAGGATCGATCCCGGCACGCACGAACTCGTTCGGCTGCTCCAGCTCTGCCGTGGAGAGCATCGCGTCCACGTCGTCGAACAAGGCGCACATTTCCGCGTGGGTGCTGTCGGCGATCGGGAAGAAGCTCATCTTCAGCCGACCGCGGTAGCGCGACAGGTTTGCCGGTACCGCCCCGATCCGCGGCATGTGGAAGTAGAACGCCCCGTTGTCGTTCTCCACGCCCCCGTGCGACAGCGGATTGCGGATCGTCGCCTTCACGTCGCGCAGCCGACCCAGCAGCGCATCGCGCCCCTGTCCCCCGGCTAGATCGACCACCTCCTTCAGGCGTTCGTCCCAGGTCATTCCCAGAAAGGCGGTAAACCCGCCGGGATCGAGCGGCCTTCCCCTGAACGCCCGGAGAAGAAGCACGCGGTGCTCTAGCCGGCTGAAGAAGGCATCGACCATCGCCCCAGAGGCGAAGTATCCCTCCTGCTGCCGCTGGATCGCCCCGTTCATTCTATGCATCAGCCCGGCGGAGAAGCTCTCGAAGGCAGCCTGCGCCTTCTTCTTTCCCTTAGGCTTTTTGCCCTTCGATTTCTTCTTTTCCTTACCCTTCTTCTTCGAATTGCCCTCATCCTCTTCCGTTGTCGGGAGGACGATCGGCCCCGTAACCTGCAGCCTCGGCGCAAACGCGAAATCGGCAAGATCGCGGAAGTAGCTGTAGCGGTTGTCGAACTCGCTCATGCGGTTCGCCATCGTCAGATTCCCAACTGCGATCTGCTCCTTAGCGAAACCGAGCAGGAGGGGCTCAAGGAGGCTGAGCGCGCTCGAGAGCTGCCCTATCACCCTCTTGAATATGGCCGGTGGCGCCTCCTGGCGGTGGCCGATCGTGAAACCGAACTTGCGCAGTTCGAACACGAATGGCTCGCCCTCGACCGTCGCGTAGACCGACCAGCGCACCTTCTCTCCGACGCCGCTCCACCTGAAGCCCATCACGTTCCGGAGCGCAAACAGCACCAACTCCGGCACCGGAAACAGCTTCGGGTCGGCCGTCCCGCCGATCAGCGTCCAAGGATCGCACCCTTCCGGCAGGCCGCTTTCGAAGCCTCTCAGCTTCTTAGCCAACCTGACCTTCAGCCGGGCCAACTCATCATCAGCAGTCATCGATCGACTCCGGTTCACCGTCACCCGCAACCGCGAAGCGCGGCTAGTTCAGACCCATGAGCCAAAGCGCATGAGGGGTGCCGATAAAGCGCAACGCCTCCGCATCGCTCATCTCGTTCGCATCGGCGAAGCCCACGAGCCGGTTCACAAGAACCGGAAGGAAACGACTGGCCACGACTTCCCCCGGAAGGTCACCCACGACCTGTCCCCCGACGCCACCCATGCGGATGAGCTGCCGATTCATAGGATTCCGGTCGTAGAAGCTGTCCATTGCGCTCCGCGGCACGTCGAACGTGACGATCGGCCGTTCCATCTGATACGATGGCCACGCCTGCAATGTCGTGTCTTGCCGGTCCCTCGGCGCGTCCGTCCCAGCCGCCGTCCTTCGGACCGCATCGGCCAGCAGCTCGTCATCGTAGCCGAACGCATTGGCCAAGCTCGGCTCGGTCAATAGCATGGTCAGCGCCCGCTCGAGCTTCCCGGCGTGGTCGCGCGCACGATCCAGGATGTCCTCCCTTATCATCGCCTCGCGCCTTTCACCCGCCGTCGGCGACGGCAGTTCCCGAATGGCCGCGATGCTCGCGACGAGGTCCGGCTCGACGTCGATCTCCAGCTTCAGCCGCCCCAGCCCTCCACGTAGCGACGTCCGACTGAACTCCATCGCGGCAATGCCCAGGTCCGCGTCCTCGATCAGAATTCCGGTTCGAGGATTGAAAGGGATAAGAAGCGTCGGCGCATCTGGCGGTGGAGAGGCCGTCGCGCCGTTCGCGATAGATCTCAGGGCATCAATCGATGCGGCCAGGTCACTGCCCTCGGGAATATCGATCGCGAACCCCTTCGGCACGCGCCGTACGGTGTCCTCGTTTACGTGCCGCCATCGGAGCGCATCGGTGCCGGGCTCGTTGAAGACGACGATGACCGGCAGCGAATGCCTGAGCCAATAGTTCGCATGCTCCTCCGTGAAATAGAGCGTGCGCCCGCGGCTCGTCGATCGCAGCACGCTGAGGCCCCGCTTCACTTGTACTCCGATCTGACGACCGGTAGCGTGCTTGCCATCCGACGATGTGAGCTCGATCACGCCATCAATGCCGAAGTCGAGACCGTTCTGCGGGCGATAGATCTGCCCTGCCGCCAGCATCGCCGCGGCGACGAGCGTCTCGCCGAGCTCACCCTGGATCGCATAGTCGCCCAGCTCGGGCAGGCGACCGGTATCTTCCGTCGACAGAACGTCCTCCTCAACCACACGAACCGGACTGCCCCGTCGAACCGGACCGGGTCAAGCCGGCCGGGCGGAGGCGTGCAAACCCAGCAGAAAAGCGTGCGACGATGCAGGATCGACGCCTCTGCGTCTTGCTCGCAGCCTGGGAATCGGGACGTTAGGACCGAAATCTGATGCAGCCACGAACGGATGCCAAACTCGCGAAGGCGACGCGCAATCAGAGCTTTGGATGCCATCGAAATTGCTTCCCCCGCGGACTAGGATGCCACGTGGAAACACCTTTGCAACCGGCATGTCGCCGTGCGAGCCGTTGTGGCCCCGAACTGAGCGAATGACTGGTTCTGACGAAAGTCACCGTTCATAGCCCGATCGGCGAACGACGCATTCTGGTCGCGATCGGCCGGCCCGGTCGGCGACGATCGAAGGCAGCTTTGGGCTTGGATCTACCCAAGAGCCGGCAGACAAACAGGAAGCCGCTCAATCCAATTCATTTCTCCGCGCCCAAAAACTGGTCCGCGCCGCCTCAGCCGCTGCCGCACTCTTGGAGGCCGCCCTCATAGAGCAAGAGCCGCCAACGCCTCCGCTGCCGCATGCCGACTGAGATGGCCGTAGTGCCGCTCGATCATCTCCGCGCTCGTGTCGCTGATCTGCGCCACCGCGAGCAACGGCAATCCGCCGTTCACGAGGTCGGTGATTGTACTATGACGGAGCGTATAGGCGGTCGTCCCGATCGGCAACTTCGCAGCGGTGACTGCGTCCGCGATTGGCCTCTTCCATGTTTCCTTGTCCCATGGCTTGCCATTGGCACGCGCCAGTAATGGGGATTGGGGCAGCTTGCCCTTCGCCTCCGCTGCGAAAAATTTGGCAGCGGCGGCCGGTACGAGAATTCGGCGAGGCTTGCCGCTTTTATCCTTTCCGATGGTCAGTTCCGATGTCCGCTTGTCGAAATCGCCGGCGTTCAGACCGGCGACGGCCCCCGGTCGCAGCGGAAGCAGGCAAAGCGCGCGCACGAAGGGCTCAGCTTCCGTGTCGATCTTCTCCAAAAGCGCGCGCCGCTGGTCGCGGTCCAGGTAGAGCGTCCGTTGCCGGTCAGCGTTTCGGATGGCCCTCAATGCCTCTTGCCACGCGGCTTCGGTATCCGGCGCGCCTGGTGCGAGCACCGTGTTCAATGCTGCGCGAAGCATCGCCATGTCCCGATTGATCGAAGACGGTGCGCGGTCGCGGGTGACCTGCGGACCTTTCTTGCGCCGCGTTACCAGCGCCGGCTTTTCTTCCAATCGTTTACGCCACGCCTGCAAATGATGCCGGCGAAGCTTGGCCAGCTTCACCTTGGCGATCGGTTCGAAATAGACGTGGCGTTTGAAACGACCCGCCGCGTCGGGATGCGTCTCCGCGTACCGGCGACAAGCTTCCTCTACGGTCTCAACCTTCTCCTCGATCTGGCCGCCGGACTCCACCAAGGCGGCGAAGGCTTCCGCCTCCCTCTTCGCGTCGGTAAACCGATCGCGGCCGGGAAGCTTGCCGAAGTCGCCAAGCGCCCTGAGGCGATAGCAGCGTTGATCCTCGTCATAAGCACGAGCGATCCAGGTTCCCGCTCCCTCTCGTGCCGAGGGTCGATAACCGAGGAAGCATCCTGGCCGAATGCGCTGCCAGTACGGCTCGCGCTGATTGCGGAGCGCCTCCCGCTCTTTCACTTTGCTCAGGTCCAGCGCCATGCCGGCCTCCCGCTCATTCCGTACGGAAAACGTACGGAAAACATGGTGGGGAATAGTTAGATCACCTGAGAGATAAAATCAATATATTCCTGAGCCTTAGCAATTTCAGGAAATATCAAAAACACCCATTTCTGTGCACTCCGAAGGCAGAGGCCACAGGTTCGAATCCTGTCGGGTGCGCCAGCTTTTCCGCTACTTTTGGCTACCTACCCGCCGCCGACGCAAGCGAGGGTAGGTGATGGGTAGGTAGCGCGGCAAGCGGCCCCATGCTGCGACGGTCGAAGCCGTCGCCGAATCATCTGCTGAACTAAACCGGAACAAACTTGCCTTCGCTGTAGTGGCGTCGCATGTTGCATCGTATGAACGCACTCGACCTTTTCTCCGGCCCCGGCGGTTTATCGCTCGGAATGAAGCGCGCCGGTATCGAACCCGTAGCATGTGTCGAGAAAAGCAAAGACGCCGTTTCGACCTATGATGCCCACACTTCGACAGCCGAACATTTCCATTCGGACATTCGAAGCATTTCGTTCGAACGCTATCGCGGTAAGGTTGACGTAATCTTCGGCGGTCCGCCGTGCCAGCCGTTTTCAACTGGCGGATTGCGGCGCGGTACTGCCGATGCGCGCAACATGTTTCCCGAATTTATGCGCGCACTTAAGGAAGTTCAGCCCGCCGCATTCTTGGCCGAAAACGTGCCGGGCTTGGCGACGCGCAACCGCGTCCAATACCTTGCCGAACTGCTGGCCGAATTTGAGGCGCTAGGCTTTAATGTATCGTGGCACGTCGTATCGGCGGCTGATTACGGCGTCCCACAAAAGCGTCGCCGCCTCATTATCGTGGGCATGAAGAAAGGCGCGTTTTGGTTTCCGAAGCCGACGCACGGGCCGGATGCCCACATGCCGCACGTTGCATCCGGCAACGTGATCGACAAGGCGTCGCCGCTTGGCGAACCGCCAGACTGCCCGGTCGTCTATGCGAAGTATCCCGACCCGCGCCGAAGCCCCTACGCCGGGCACGTCTATAACGGCGGTGGACGGCCAATCGACCTTAGCGCGCCTTGCCATACAATATTGGCTTCGGCGGGCGGCTATAAGACGCACTGGATTGATACGATGGACATTGCGCCGGACTATTCGGCGCACCTGATGGCAGGCGGTGCGCCGCGCGAAGGCGCGGTTCCCGGTGCGCGTCGCATGACGTTGGAAGAATCGGCGCTTATCCAAACCTTCCCCGCCGACATGTGGTTCGCCGGTTCGCGGTCTTCGCAATATACTCAAGTCGGCGACGCCGTTCCGCCGATGCTTGGCCATGCATTAGGTGCGGCGCTTCGTCGGCAACTTGAAGGCGCGGCGATTTGTGCGACGACGCACTACCAGCCCGAAGCGACCTTGCCGCTGTTGGTGGCGGCGTAATGGCTCGCAATGTGTTGGTCGAACGCGCCGTTGACGTTGCACTTGAACGGCTGGACGCCTTCATTGAAGGCGAGAAGCTGGCAGCGCTGCCCGATGCTGCGGCCCGCGCTGCGATGGATGGCCAGCTTGGCCACGGGTCGAACAGCGTCCGGTTGGCGTCGCTGTTCTTCGTCTTCTATGCGACGGTCGATCCGTCGTGGGATTGCAATTCGATCCCGACCGGCATTCGCGGCACCTACGGCGACAAGCGGTTGGCGACGCAACTTGGCCTTCGCAGCAAAACGCTTCACAACGCCATTACGGCCTTCGGCGAAAACCTTGGCTGGAAAGGCAATGTCACCAATTCGCGCCTTCAGAACGACGTGCGGTTCGATAGCTTCGCCCGCGCCCTTGCTGGCTTGAACGCCGAACAGCGGAAGCTATCCGCCGACTACATGGCCGCACGGTTTGCCGAAAGCCGGAAGGTCATCGCGCCGCTGCCGCCGGTTGCCGATGACGTGTTGACCTACGCCCGTGCGCGCAAGCTGTTCTATTCGTTGATTGCCATTCCGTCCGAAGGCAACATTCAACAATTCCTCATTGCCGCGCTGCTGTTCGTCCATCGCCAACGCCACGGCTATGACATTCGGACGCACCACGTCCATGCGTCCGACCGCTTCGACACGACAGCGGGCGATATTGAGGAACTGTTGAACGGCGACCTTGTGCGCGCTTACGAAGTGACGGTTCGCCCCGATTGGAAGAACCGCGTTGGCGACTTCCGCAAGAAGATGGATGGTGCGAATCTTCGCAAATACACCATCATCGCGTCGAATGTGAACAGTGACGACGACCTTGCCGAACCCGCCGACATGATCCGCTTCCTTGCGCCCTATGGCCGCGACATTGCCGTTGTGGACATTCACGATTTCGTCAACGTCTTCGCTATGGAATTGAACGCCGACGAACTGCGCCGGGCCATCACGCAAACCTATAGCTATCTGACGACGCCAAGCTTGTGCGGACGCGCTGATATTGTCGATAAGTTCAACGCTGCGGTCGAAGGTTGGTTGGACGAAGCGACCTAAAACCTACCCATGCCCTGCCCAAACGCACGACGGAGATTTCGCCTAACACTACGGCGTTGATTTCATTGAAGTTAGAGAACAGATTTTGCCCACATTCCATAGCCTACCAAAGGCAGAGGTCACAGGTTCGAATCCTGTCGGGTGCGCCATAAAATCCAATAAAATCAGTCGCTTCGCTCGCAGAACCGAGCTATCCGGCGTTGCTGAAACGCTGATCGGCGTCGAGCATGGTCACGTCCAACCCATCCAGCCTCTCGCGATCCGCCACGGCCTCGATGCCGATGATATGATCGCCTTTCAGGGTGACCCGCAGCACAAGCAACAGGCGGCCACCGGCCTCGACCGCGATACCGAGCGCTCCGTCGAGCATGGCCGGCCTGGCGCTGCGAGCGCGTCCGTTGAACGCGTTGGCGACCGCCGCGGGACCGCGCAGTTCCGCCTGCGAACCCAGCCGCATCGCAGCCTCGTCGGCCCGGAACACGACATCGGGATCGAAAATGGATAACAGCGCCTCGAAATTGCCGTCGCGCGACGCCGCGATAAAGGCCTCGATCACGTCACGCCGGCGGGCGCGATCCGCTTGCGGAGAGATTGGGTTGCCCTGCATCCGCTGACGGGCGCGACTGGCAAGTTTCCGAGTTGCCTCGGTCGTGCGCCCAACGATCGGGGCGATGTCGTCGAACGGCAGGTCGAACATGTCGTGCAGCACGAAGGCGACGCGCTCGGCCGGGCCGAGCGTTTCCAGCACGACCAGCATGGCAAGGCCGACGGAATCGGCCATGGCGATCTCATATTCGGGATCATAGGAGGCGGTGCCGGCTTCGGACGGCGGGTCGGCTTCGTCCCCGCAGATGGCATCTTCCCGGCGCAGCTTACGGGATCGCAGCATATCCAGGCAGATGCGGGCCACCACGGTTCTCAGCCAACCGCCCAGATTCTCGACATCACCGACATTTGTCCGATCCAACCGCAGCCATGCCTCCTGCACGGCATCTTCGGCCTCTGTTCGGGAGCCCAGTATGCGGAAGGCGACGGCCGTCAGATGAGCGCGGTTTGCCTCGAAGCGCCCCGCCAGAATTCTTTTTTCGTCCATCGGTCACATTCCCCCTCAGCCATACGTCATGCCTGTGACGAACGGAATCCAGCCGATGTGACCAACGGGCGCCGGAATCGTCGCGAACCCGATCTAGCACGGAGAAAATGGCCATGCAGGCGCGAATGAAGAACCCCGTCCTTGTCATTCCCGAAGCGATGCAGGCGCTGATGGCGCTCAACAAGGCAACGGAAATGAGCGGCCTTTCCGAGGTCACCATCAAGCTGGTCCATCTTCGGGCCAGCCAGATCAACGGGTGCAGCGTGTGCGTGGACATGCATGCGCAGGAACTGAAGAAGGCAGGCGAAACCGACCGGCGCATCTTCGCCGTGGCGGCCTGGCGCGACACGCCGTTCTTCACCGAGGCCGAGCGCGCGGCACTCGCCCTTGCGGAGGCCGTGACCCGCATTGCCGACCGGGCGGACGCGGTGCCGGACGACGTCTGGAACGAGGCGACCCGATATTATGACGAGAAGGCTCTGTCCGGGCTGCTCCTCCAGATCGCACAGATCAACGTGTGGAATCGGCTGAACGCCAGCGTGAGGCAGGTGGCCGGCGCGGCGTGGAGCTGAACATGCCGGAAACCGCGCGCGCCGCGGCCGAACAGCGTGCGGGAAGCAAAAGTGAGGATTGCATGACGAACGGCACCCCGAAGTCCGGCGAAAGCCGGCTGGAGCGCGGCAAGCGGACACTCGCCGAGATCGATGGCGAGGCCGGCAATAATGTGGTGGCCGCGCTGGCCGATATTGCCCCGGACTTCGCAGACTATCTGTTCGAATTCCCCTTCGGCGACATCTACAGCCGTCCGGGCCTCGATCGGCGCGCTCGCGAGATCGCGACCATCGCCGCGCTGACGGCGATGGGAAACGCAAGCGCGCAATTGAAAGTCCATATCGAGGCCGGCCTCAATGTCGGGCTGACCAGGGATGAAATCATTGAGATCATCATGCAGATGGCGGTCTATGCCGGCTTCCCGGCGGCCCTCAACGGGCTGTTCGCAGCCAAGGACGTCTTCGCCGCCAGATTCCCGGTCGAGCAGGACGACGCGCCGTCCTGACGGCAGGGATCGAGCCGGTCGCCCCATTCGCATTGACGGCTCATCCCCCCGCGTCACGAAACACATTAATGCGATCTGTTCGCATTAGCTATTGAGCAAGTCCGTCTGCCGTTCTAGGCCCTGCTGCGTGACCCAGATGCAGCCTCCTCCCGTCCGCCGCCGCCGCAAGCCCGCGCTCAAGTGGCGGAACTGGTGGCTCAAGCAATTGCACACCTGGCACTGGGTCAGCGCGGCCATCTCGTTGACCGCCATGCTCGCCTTCGCGATCACCGGCATCACGCTGAACCACGCCGCCTCCATCCCCGCGCATCCCGTCACCGTCGATCGGGAGGCGTTGCTGCCCGCGTCGCTCCGCCCGCTGCTCGCGCACCCGGCGGCGAAGGACGCGCCCCTGCCCGAGCCGGTCGCGAGCGCGGTCAAGGCGGAGGTGGGGCTCGATGCCGGCGGAAGGGCGGCGGAATGGTCGGACGATGCGGTCTATGTCGCCCTGCCCCGCCCCGGCGGAGACGGCTGGGTCAGCATCGACCGGGCGAGCTGGAAGATCACCTCCGAGGTGACCGATCAGGGCTGGATCTCCTACCTCAACGATCTCCACAAGGGCCGCAACACCGGCCGCGCCTGGTTGTGGTTCATCGACGTCTTCGCGGTGGCGTGCGTGTTCTTCACGCTCACCGGGCTGGTGCTGCTCTATATCCATGCCAAGCGGCGGCCCTCCACCTGGCCGCTGGTGCTCGGCGGCTTCGCCATCCCCTTTCTCCTCGCCGTCCTGTTCATCCATTGAGGGATATCGCCATGCGTCCAACCTCCGTCCTGCTGCTCGGCGGCGCGCTCGCCGCGCCCGCGACCGCCGGCACCGTGACCGTCACGGTGCCCCGATTGAGCGTCGCCGAATATCACCGCCCCTATGTCGCCGTGTGGCTGGAGCCGGCCGGCGGCGGCGCGCCGCGCACGCTGGCGGTGTGGTACGATATCAGGAAGGCCGGCAACGAGCCGGGCACCAAGTGGCTTTCAGAGCTGCGCGCCTGGTGGCGCAAGGGCGGGCGCGGCATGGCGATGCCCGCCGACGGGATCAGCGGCGCGACGCAGGCGCCGGGGCCGCACAATATCGCCCTCCCCGCCGATCTGAAGCCCGGCGCCTATGTGCTCAACGTCGAGGCCGCGCGCGAGACGGGGGGCCGCGAGCTGGTCACCGTTCCGGTCAACCTGCCGGCGAGCAATGCCCGCGCGACCGGCAAGGCCGAGCTTGGCGCCGTCACCCTCTCCGCCCGCTGAAGGACCATTCCATGAGAGCGCTCGTATCCCGCCTGCTCGTCGCCACCGCGCTGCTGTCCGCGCCGGCCGCCCTGTCCGCGCATCGCCAGTGGCTGCTGCCGTCGACCACCATCGTGTCGGGCACCGATAACTGGGTGACGGTGGATGCCGCCGTCTCCAACGATCTCTTCTATCCCGATCATTTCCCGATGCAGACCGAGAGCATCCAGGTGTGGCAGCCGGACGGCTCGACCGGCGCGATCCAGAATGCGGCGAAGGGGCGCTATCGTTCCACCTTCGACGTGCAGCTCGACAAGCCGGGCACCTGGAAGATCGGCACCGCCAGCACCAACGTGTCGGGCAGCTTCAAGCTGAACGGCGAGGACTGGACGGTCGGCCGCCGCCGCGGGCCGCCGCGCGGCCCCGAGGGCGCCGGCCGTCCCGCCCATTCCGTCGCCACCGCCGCCGACATCCCGGCGGGCGCCACCGACGTGAAGCTCACCGAGATGAGCAGCCGCAACGAGATCTTCGTGACGGCCGGCGAACCCACCGCCACCGTGCTCAAGCCCACCGGCAAAGGGCTCGACATGGAACCCGTCACCCACCCGGACTCGCTCGTCTCGAACGAGCCGGCGCGCTTCCGCTTCCTGATCGACGGCAAGCCGGCGGCGGGCCTCAAGGTCACGCTGATCCCCGGCGGCAAGCGCTATCGCGACAGCGAGGGCGTGATGGAGCTGGCCACCGGCGCCGACGGCGTGCTGGAGGTGAAGTGGCCGGCACCCGGCATGTACTGGCTGAACGCCACGACGACCGACAACCACCCTGCCACCCCGCGCGCGACCGAGCGGCGGATGAGCTACACCTCCACGCTGGAGGTGATGGCGCCCTGAACCCGCCGATCGTGAGGATCGCGCTCCCGCCCGCCATTTCGGCGCAGGCCTTCGCCGGGCGGGACGCGGCCGCGCCGGTGATCGCCCTCGCCGGCGAGACGATGGGGACGACGTGGAGCGTGCGGTTCGCCCGCCCGCCCCATGTCGATCCGCAGGCCGTGCGCGCGGCCATCGTCGCACGGCTCGACGGGCTCGTCCGGGAGATGAGCCATTGGCAGGCGGATTCGCTGCTCTCGCGGTTCAACCGGGCGGCGGCGGGGCAATGGATCGCGCTGCCGCCCGATTTCGCGCAGGTAATGGCCGAAGGCCTCGCCATCGCCGAGCGGAGCGGCGGAGCGTTCGATCCGTCGATCGGGCGGATCGTCAACCTGTGGGGCTTCGGACCGGTCGCGGCGCCTCATCCTCCCTCCGGTGACGGGATCGACGCTGCATTGGCCTCCGCGCGATGGCATCGGCTCGCCTATGACGCCCCGGCGCGGCGGCTGCGCCAGCCGGGCGGCGCGATGCTCGACCTGTCCGGCATCGCCAAGGGCCATGCCGTCGATGCGGTGGCCGATCTGCTTCATGCGTCGGGCATCCGCCATGCCCTTGTGGAGATCGGCGGCGAGCTGGTCGGGCGCGGCGTGCGGCCGGACGGCGATCCCTGGTGGGTCGATCTCGAAGTGCCGCCGGGGCTGGACGTGGCGCCGCTGCGCATCGCGCTGCACGGCCTCGCGGTGGCGACGTCGGGCGATTACCGGCGCGGCGCCCACACCCTCGATCCGCGCACGGGGCGGCCGATCGCGCACGGCACCGTCTCGGTGAGCGTGCTCCACGACAGCGCGCTCCGGGCCGACGCCTGGGCAACCGCGCTGACCGTGCTCCACCCGGAGGAGGCCATGGCGCTCGCCACACGCGAAACCATCGCCGCGCGCTTCCTCAGTGTCGCGGACGGCGAGACGCGCGAACGCGTCACGCCCGCCCTCGCCGCGATGCTGGAGGACTGAGGGAGATTAGCCGCCTCTCTCGTCGGATATCCTTTCGCGGACCTTGCTCGCGCTCGCCCGGAGTTTCCGCTAGCGTGCGGACAACGATCAACCTCAAGGTGTTTGGGTGAAAGACGAGAAGACGACCGGCGGCGTGGATTCGCCCAGTGGTGCTCAAACCCTCATGCGTGCGCTCGACATTCTCGACGAGACGCTGGACGGGCCGACCAGGATCCAGGATCTCGCGACCAAGCTCGGCCTCACCAAGACGACCGCGCATCGCCTCGTGAAGGCGCTGCGCTCGCGCGACTATCTGGCGCTGACGCCGGACGGGCTGACGCTGGGGCCGAAGCTGCTCCAGCTCGGTCAGAAGGCGCGCGAGCATATGGACCCGGCGCGCGTCGCCCGCCCGCATATCGAGCGCCTCTCCGAGCTGACCGGCCATTGCGCCTTCATCGGCAAGCGCGAGGGCGACTGGTCGCGCCATCTCGATCGCGTCACCGGGCGGCAGCGCCTGCTGGTCGCCACCTCGCCGGGCGATCGCCGCCCGATCGCGGAGACGGGGATGGGCAAGGCGCTGCTGCTCGACGAAAGCGAGGAGGAGCTGCGCCGCCTCTATGATCTGGCGAAGGGCGGCCATGCCGCGCCCGCGCGGATGAAGGCGTGGCTGGCCGAGATGAAGACCAACCGGGAGCAGGGCGTGGTGCTCCACGACAGCGAGATCGGCGACGGCGTGCGCTCGATCGCGGCACCGATCCGGGGCGCCGACGGGCGCATCTCGCTGGCGATCAACATCGCCAGCGCCGCCCATTATCTCGACGACGCGGCGATGGAGAAGATCGCCCCGCAGGTCCGCCAGACGGCGGCGGACATCAGCGCGGCGCTCGGCTACTCGCCGAAGGGCTGAAGGCTCAGCCCCGGCCCCACAGCCGCTCATAGGAGCGGCCGGACAAATCCTCCACGATCTCCCGCGCCTCGGGGGACGTGGGGGTCCGGGCGCCGGCCTTGAGATGCTCGATCTCGGCCATCAGCACGCCATGCGTGCGGCTGTCGAGGCGGAAGCGGAAGGAGACGGCGATCCCCGCCGCCAGCACCGCGAGCGTGCCTGCCGCCAGCACCCAGGCCAGCACATGGATCGCGCCGGCGCTCTGCACCGCCGCCCTGGACTGGAACCCGCCCGCCTGCATCACGAGGCCGACGCCCGCCACCGCGGCCGCCTGCGCCGCCTTGCGGATGAAGGTCATCACGCCGGCGAAGCTGCCCTCGCGGCGCTTGCCAGTCATGATCTCGTCGACGTCGGCCATGTAGTTGTAGGTGGCCCACGGGATATAGTTGAGCGCCCCACGCCCCAGACCGGCGAGCGCGATGGGGATGTAGAGCGTCCAGCTCGCGCCCGTCTCCCCGCCCCACCACAGGCCGATCAGCGCCACCACGCCCGCGCCGAAGCTCAACGCCGCCAGCCGGTACGCGCGGGCGGGGGAACTCCTCAGCGCCATGTTGATGGCGATGAACACCGCCACAAGCTGCACGACATAGAGCGTGCCGAGCAGCCCCGAGGCGATCGCCGTCGTCCCCGCCAGCGCGAAGATCACGAAGAAGGTGAAGGCGGCGTTGAAGATGTCCTGGCTGATATAGCCGCCCAGATACATGCCGAGATGCAGCCGGAACGCCCGCACCCGCATCGTCGAGAACAGGTTGCGGTAGAGCGCGGTGAAGGCGCTGCCGACGCCCTCCCCCTTGCGCCCTTCCAGAGCGCTCGCGGGGAGATGCCGCTCCCAACTGAAAGCGTAGAGAAACCCCGCCGTGGCCATGAACAGCCCGGCGAAGATCACGCCCATGTAGAAGAAGGTCTGCGGGCTGTCCTTGCCCAGCCAGTCGATCAGCCAGAGCGGCATGAACCCCGCGAGGATCGCCGAGACCTGCCCGAACAGGATGCGATAGCCGGCGAACTTCGCCTTGGTGGCGTAATCGGTCGACATCTCGGCGGCGAGCGTCTCGAACGGGATGATCTCCATCGCGTAGACCATCTCGAACAGCACATAGGTCACGAGATAATAGAGGAAGCCCTGCCCCGGCAGCCACATCAGCGCGAAGGAGGGCAGCAGCGGGATCGCCGCGAGGATGAAGAAGCGCCGCCGCCCGAACCGCCGCCCGAGCCAGTGCCCGCCGAACCGATCCGAGATATGCCCGATCAGCGGCGAGGTGAACGCATCGAGAATCCGCGCCACCGCGAAGATGGTCGCCGCCTGCCCCGCCGAAAGCCCGCAGAACTTGGTGTAGAAGATCAGCACCCAGCCCGACACGATCGCCATCGATCCCGCGCCGAGGAAGTCGTTCGAACCATAGGCGATAAAGTTGATGAGCCCCACCCGGCGGGCGGGCGGGGCTTCCTGTTCGGCGATCGGGCGGGGGGCGTTCATCAGATGTAGCTGCGCAGGAATTCGCCGAGCGCGCAGATGGCGAGGCTCTGGCCATAAGGCATCGAGGTCAGCGGGATGTCCTTGTAGAACTGCATCGTGTCGCCCATCGCCGTGCCGAACGACACCTGCTGAAGCTCGCCCGTCTCGTCGATATTGGCAAGCACGCCATGGATCGCCTTGAGGCCGACCGGCAGATATTCCGCCGGCAGATAGCCCTTCCGCACCCCCTTCAGGATGCCATAGGCGAAGCCCGCCGTGGCCGAGGCCTCCAGATAGCTGGTCGGGTCCATCACCAGCGTGTGCCACAGGCCGCTTTCGTCCTGCGTCTCGGCCAGCGTCTTCACCTGAGCGGCGAGCGTGTCGATCAGGAAGGTGCGGAGCGCGTCGCCCTCGGGCAGGTCGAGCATCTCGATGATCTCGGGGATGGCGATCGTCACCCAGCAATTGCCCCGCGCCCAGAGAGCGCCCGCGAAATTGTGCCGGCCCTCGAAGGTCCAGCCATGATACCAGAGCCCGGTCTTGCGATCGGCCAGATATTTGATGTGGACGAGGAACTGGCGCTTGGCCTCCTCGACATACTGCGGGCGGTCGAGCAGCAGGCCGATCTTGGCGAGCGGCAGCACCGACATCATCAGCGTGTCGTCCCACATCTCCTGCGGATTCTCGTCGTTGAAGACGATGTGCTGGAAGCCGCCCTCCTCGGTCTTGGGCAAGCCGTCGGGCGCCATCAGCCATTCCGCCCATGTGTCGAGATAGGGGATGTAGCTGATGTCGCCGGTCCGCTCGTAGAGGTAGGCGAGCGTCAGGAAGGGCGCCATCGTGTTGATGTTCTTGGTCGGCGTGCCGGCCGCGAAGCGGTCACGGAACCAGTCGATCATCACCCGGAAGGCGGTCTCGTCGCCGGTCTGCTCATAGAAGCGGTAGAGGCCGAACAGGCCGACGCCGTGGGTCCATTCCCAGTCGTTCCAGCCCTTGGTGTCGATGACGCGGCCGTCGTCGAGCCGCAGGAGGAACTCGCCCGTCTCGTCCTTGATGTTGATGAGATTGTCGATGAGCCTGGCGATGGCGTCCAGCACGTCCTGTCGGGGAACGTCGTGGGTAAGGGCGGCCATGGAAAACAATCCTCTTGGGTTAAGCGAGGTGAAACAAGGGGGTAAGCGGCCATTCGCGCGGGCGGTTGCCGGGCTCGACCTCCATCAGCGGGGCCATATGATCCCACCAGCGCTTCATGATCGGATGATCGGGCAGGCTGTCGCGGCGGTTGTCGTCGGCGAGGTCGAGCACGGCGAACAGCGCCAGCGTCTCCTCGTCGAGGAAGATCGAATAATCGCTGATGCCGGCGTCGCGGAGAAGCTCGGCCAGCTCGGGCCAGATGGCGTCGTGGCGGCGGCGATATTCCTCCACATGGCCGGGCTTGAGCTGCATTCGGAAAGCGTGACGGGTCATGATACGCGGCCCTTTTGGTCGATACGGTTGTGCCAGAGCGGGGTGTCGGCGACGGCGATGCGCTCCACGTCCTCGGTCATCACCGGAGGCCGGGCGTCGGGGGTGGCGGTGCTCATCTCGAACCCCCGGATGCGGATGTCGCGCGCGTGGCGCATCCACAAGCCCCAGGCGGGCAGCGTGCCGAACATCGAGGGCTCGGGATAGGCATCGGCCACCTCCGCCGGGCGCAGCGCCGCGTCGGCCGCCGTGCCGCCGCCCGCGAAGCCGAGATGGATGCGCTCCAGGCTGACATCCGCGACGGGATGGCCGGGAAGCCCCGCGAGGATGGCGGGGTAGCGGTGATCGATGCCGGTCGCGTCGATGTCGGAGAGGCGGATGCCGGCCGTGCTGCCGATGCCGGTTCCCTCCGGCCCGCGCCTGCGGTCGCCCACTCGGACGAAGATCGGCGCGGTGGTGACGTCGCGCATCACGATGTCGCGCACGGTGACGTCGCGCATCGCGCCGCCGTCGACCGTCTCCAGCGCGAGGCCGCGGCAATGCTCGAAACGGCAACGTTCCACCAGGACGTGCGCGTAGCCGCCATTGCTCTCGGTGCCGAGCTTGATGCGGCCGGTCGGGCGATCGCGATCGGGGGCGAGCGCCTGCGTGGTGCCGCGCGTGCCGTCGAGCATGGTGCCGATGTCGTAGCCCGAGACGGTGCAGTCGCTGATGACGACATCTTGCGCCGCCTTGAGATGCCCGAGCGCAAGGCTGCTCTTCACCACGATCGCGTCGTCATTGGGCGAGTTGACGCGGCAGCCGCGCACCCGTGCGCCCTGCACGCAGTCGAGGTCGATGCCGTCGCGCTGGGTATCGATACTGAGATCGTCGATCTCGATGCCTTCGGTGCCGGTCGCGAGGATCGCCATGTGGCCGCCGCGCAGGATCGTGAAACCGGAGAGGCGGATGCGCCGGCCATCGCGCAGGGAAATCGCCTTGTTGCCCTGCCCGCGCATGGCGACAGCGTCGGGTTCGAGCTTCGCAATGGCGTGGTCGTCCATGCCCTTCATCGAAAGCGGGCGCTCGCCGGTCGTCTTGTGCCAGCGCGCGCCGGGGCCGTTGCGGGTGAGGCCGCGCCCGTCGATCAGGCCGGGGCCGGTGATGGATACGCGCTCGACGCCGTCGCCCCAGAACAGGCTGTTCGCCCAATGGCTGTGCCCGAAATCCTGATAGAGGACGTCGCCGCGATCCTCGGGCAGATCGTACCGGCCGCGATGGCGCGCGGGGTCAGCCGCCTCGATCACCGCGCCGGGCTCGAAGACCAGCGCCACGTCGCTGCGCAGCCGGATCGAGAGGCAGAGATAACGCCCCTTGGGGACGACGACCGTGCCGCCCCCCGCCCGCGCCGCCTCGGCGATCGCGCGGTTGAAGGCGCCGGTGTCGAGCGTCACGCCATCGCCGCGCGCGCCGAGCGTCCGCACGTCGAGCGGCGTCGCGCCCCGCGCGGCTCCGGGGAGCATCGCCACCGCGCCTGTCAGGAGGGCCTCGCGCCGGGTCATGCTCAGTTCCCCGCCGGACGCGCGCTGCTGCGCGCGACGCTCTCGGGGATGCGCACCTGCTCGGGCAGAGGCGGTTTCGCCGGATCGAAATGCGCCGCCCCCGGCACGATATGCGCGGCCAGCGACGGTTCGACCTTCGCCAACTGCTCCGCCACCGCGTTGGCGAGCAGCCATGCGCCATAATTGTCGTTGTGCGTCCTGTCCCTGCCGCCATCGTTGAAGGCGAGCGGCGATCGCTCCGGCCCCAGCGCCTCGTAGATCGCGCGACTGGCGGCGTTGAGATCGACGAGCGCGACATGCTCCTCCGCCGCCACCTTGCGCATCGCGGCGACATACTCGTCCAACGTGCCGACGAGCTTGCCGTCCGGGCCAAAGTTGCGCCGCTCGGGCGGGGTCACCAGCACGGGCGTGATCCCGCGCCGCTGCGCCTCGGCGATATACGCCTTCAGATAGGCCGGATAGGTGTGGACCGGATCGACATAGGTCTGCGGCCACTGCGCCTTCTGGTCGTTATGGCCGAACTGGATCAGCAGCCAGTCCCCGGCCTTCGCCTGCGACAGCAGCTTGTCGAGGCGCAGGCCCGAGAGAAACGACTTCATCGTCTCGCCGGACCAGGCATGGTTCGCCACCGCCACCTTGTCGTCGAGCATCGCCGGCAGCATCTGGCCCCAGCTCGCGGCGGGCTCGCTCGGCTGGTCGGTGACGGTGGAGTCACCGGCAAGGAAGATGGTCGGCGCGGCGGCGGGCTCGATCGTCACCGTCTTCACGCGGGGTTGCCCGAGGAACTCCAGCGTCAGCCGGTCGTCCCAGTCTGGCACCTGCGCCTCGGCGGCCCCGAGCCGGACATGGTCGCCGCCGGGCGCGTTCGGGGGTGGCGGCGTGAGCGCGGGCGTGCGCACCGCGACAAGGAAGCTCCGCGTGACGCTCCGGCCGGGCCGCGCCGTGACGTCGAGCAGCATCAGGCGGCGGCTCTCCGCCTTGACGGTGGTGTGGCCGGCCCCGAACGTGACGGTGACGTGGTACAGCCCCTCGGGCACCGCCGCCGACAGCAGCACGGCATCGGCGCGGCTCCCCGGCTCATAGCCGGCACCGCCCGCGCGATAGGGCTGACCGGCAGGAACCGGGACGAAACCCTGCTTCGCGCCCGAACCGTCGAGCGACAGGCGCCACAAGGGTTCGGCCGGCGCGGGGGCGGCGCTCATCGCCGCAGCGAGTGCGATCAGGGCGAAAGCCTTCATGTCAGACCTTTCGCCGCGCGGCGATTCGCGTTTAGGATCAGCGCCCTATGACCAAGCTCCGCTTCGCCCTGCCCGTCCTGCTGCTCGCCGCGGCCTCCCCGCCCAAAGGCGACGATTTCCGCCATGGCCTTGGCCAATGGCGCATCGAGGCGGAGGCGCCCGCCAAGGTCAGCGCGCACGACGGCATCCTCGATATCGACAGCCCCAAGGGCATCTCGCTCTGGTATCGCCCGGCGCTCAGCGGGCCGGTCCGCATCGCATTCGACGCGCTGCCCGTCTCCGAAGGCGGCCCCGACGACGCGGTGAGCGACGTCAACGCCTTCTGGATGGCGCACGACGTCGGCGCGACGGACCCGCGCACGCCGCCGCACAAGCGCAGCGGCGCCTTCGCGGAGTATGACGATCTGCTGACCTATTATGTCGGCATCGGCGGCAACCGGAACACGAGCACGCGCTTCCGCCGCTACATCGGCAAGCCCGGCAACCGCCCGCTGCTGCCCGAGCATGATCGCAGCGATGCGGCCGCGATGCTCCAGCCCAATCGCTGGACGCATGTGACGCTGATCGCGGACGGCCATCATATCGCGGTGGAGCGCGACGGCGCGACGCTGTTCACGCTGGAGGATCGGGAGCCCTACAGCGCCGGTCATTTCGCGCTGCGCACGACCAAGAGCCATCTGCGCATCCGCAACCTCACGATCCGCTAGCCGCGCAAACGGGGGAGCCGAGCGCCGACACGGCATCGGCATCCCCCGCCCGCACCGCCCGCGCGACGGGCAGCGGGAGCGCCGCCAGATCCTTCGCGACAATGGCGGCGGCCGCGCGCGCACCCAGCTCGTTCAGGTGGGTCGTGTCATGATGCCCGTCGGGGAAGCGGGCAACATGATCCTCGGGCGCGTAGATCAGATAATAATGTGCCGATGCGGCCTCGCCCTTGCCGTCGATGAAGGCCCGGAAGTCCGCGTCGAGATCGATCAGCGGCGTGCCGGTCTCCGCCGCCACCGCGCGCACCGTGGCCGAATAGGCGCCGTGCGTGTCCTTCGCATGACCGCCCTCGAACTCGTGGCGCGCGATCGGGGTGACGAGCACCGGCTGCCCGCCCTTCGCCCGCACGTCGGACACGAAGCGGGTGAGATTGGCCTTATATTCGGCGTCCGGCTCGGTGTGCCGGTACATCTTGGTGCGATCCTCGTCATTGTGGCCGAACTGGATCAGCACCGTGTCGCCGGGGCGGAGCGTGGCGAGCAGGCCATACCACAGCCCCTCCTCCAGAAAGGTCTTCGTGCTGCGCCCGCCGCGCGCGAGGTTCATCACCGATACGCGCGGAGACAGGTTGCAGCCGAGGAACATGCCCCAGCCCATCTGCGGGAACTGGCTGGGCTTGTAGACCGCCGCCGTGGAATCGCTGGCGATCAGCACCCGGCCGGGAGCCGGAGCGGCATGGGCGCCGCCGATGGCCATCGAGGCCATGGCGACGCCCAGCGTCCAGGGAAAGCGCGGGATCATCCTCAGAACTTGTACCGCGCGCCGAAGAAGAACTGCTGCCCGGTCTTGGAATAGACCTGCTGGTCCTGGCGATCCTCACCGTCCCAATAGCTGGTCGGCTGGTTGGTGAGGTTGAGCGCGTCCACGCTCAGCGTCAGCTTGTCGGTCAGCTTGTAGCTCATCGACGCATCGACGTTGGTGCTGGAGAAGGCGCCCGCCGTGTCGGCAAGGCCCGCGCGCACCGGCACGATGCGCAGATACTGGTCGCGATAGGCCAGCGACACGCGGGCCGAGAATTTCGCGTCCTCGTAATAGAGCGTCGCGTTCGCCGAATTGGGCGAAACGTTGATGAGCGGCGCGATCAGCGTCGGCCCGCTCGCGTTGGTGGTGAGGATGTACGAGATCTTCGAGTGGATGTGCGTGTAGTTCACGATTCCGCCGAAGTGCTTGAGGAAGCCCGGCAGGAAGGTGAAGGGCTGCTGCCACGCCAGCTCGAAGCCGTCGATATTGCCGCCCTTGGTGTTCTCGTAGCTGGTGACGTTGGTGGTGCCGTTGGGATCGCCGCTCGCCGGCAGCAGCTCGAGCGGCAGGCCGGCGGCCGAATAGGTCGTCGTCTGCGTCACCTGCTGCACGAAATTGCTGACATTCTTGTGGAAATAGGCGGCCGACAGCATCGCGCCGGTCTGGAAATACCATTCCACGGCGGCATCGATATTGGTGGCGCGATAGGGATCGAGGTTCGGATTGCCGACCGTCGCCGAATAAGGCACCTGCGCCGTGCCGATCGAGCCGCCCGGCGTCAGATAGCTGAGCGACGGACGCGACATCACCTTGGCGACGGCGAAGCGCGCCGTCAGCTTGGGCGTGATGTCGAGCGCGAGGTTCCCGGCCGGCAGGAAATCGTCATAGTTGCGCCGCGCCCTGGTCAGCACGCCATTGCCGACATAGCCGGTCGAATGCTGGTTGGTGTGGGCATAGCGCAGGCCGCCATTGCCGCGCAGCACCATGCCGAAGGGCAGGTCGAACTTGAAATCGAGCTGCGCATAGGGGCTGAGATCGCGCTCGATCACCGAGCGGTTGTCGCCCTGCGCGCCGGTGCCGAGCGAGCCCAGGCGCCAGTCGCCATACTGGTTCACGCAGCCGCAATCGACGTCGAACATGTCCATGATCTTGTCGATGTTCGGCACGATGAACGAGTTGGTCGAGCCCGACGGCAGGCCGATATCGTCGATCGAGACGCGGCTGCTGATGTCGGCGATGCTGGTGCCGGCGGGAAGCTGCGGGATGGTCGTGTTGTCGACGATCCGCTGCTCACGCTTCGAGACGAAGCTGAACCGCTTGTAGGTGATGCCCGCCTTGGCGGTCAGCGCGTCGCTGAGCTGATATTCGAAATCCGCCTTCAGATCGCGGAAGCGGTTGTTCACGCGCGACTTATATTCGCGGATGCTGTCATAGCCCGGCTGGAACGCCCAGTTGTTGGGGTCCGTCGCGTCGAAGCCATAGTTCAGGTAGGGCGTGTGCGGCGAGTTGCGCGCGTCGTAAACGAAATTGTCGCCATCGAAATGGCTGAACGTCACCAGCCGCGAATAGGGATTGTTGAACAGCGACGCCGACTGGCCATAGAGCAGCTTGAGCTTGCCGCGGCTGCCGACATCCTGCGTGGCACTGATGTTCCACTGATAGAATTGCGTCGTGGAGACGTTCTTCGAATTGGTGACGCTGAAATCGGTGTCGTCGAACACGCCATAGACCATCTCGCCCGCGTCGTTCGCCTCGAAATCGCGCACCTTCATGTTGGGGCGGCCGGCGAGCTGGGCGGCGGTGAGCGTCGAATTGGCGTTCGCCACGCCGTTGCCGCGATTGAGGCTGATCGGGTTGGTGGCGAGGTCGTTCTGGTTCTGGTGATAGCGCGAATAAGCGAGATCGACCGTGATGAGCGTATGATCGGTCGGCCGCGCCTGGAAGGAGGCGGTGACGCCGAGGCGCTCCTCGCGATCGATGAAGCGGCCATAACCCGGCAGGCGCGGCACGAACACGTTGGGCTGGTTGAGCTTGTTATAGGCATCCGGCGTCGAGCCGGGGAACTCGCCCGGCGCCGCGATGCACTGGGAGGCGTGCGGCGCGGTGCCGATCAGCGGGTTGACCGGCGTGACGGCGCTGCCGGGCACGACCGGGCAGAAGCCGTTGTTGAGGTCGCTGAAATCGGCCAGCGCCGTGTCGGAATAGGCGTCTTCCTGCACGCGGCGCTTGGAATAGGCGGCCGAGACCAGCACGCCGAAGCGATCGTCGTCGAACGTCTTGCTGATGAGGCCCGCGAAGCGCGGCGCGGCGGACTTGCCCATCGGATAATAGGCGCCCTGCCCGGAAATCGCCGCCTGGAAGCCGGGATGGTCGAACGGGCGGCCGGTCTGGAGATCGACGGTCGCGCCGAGCGAGCCCTCGTCCACCTCGGCCGACTGCGTCTTGTGGACGACGATCGAGTTGAACAGCTCGGAGGCGAACACGCTGTAGTCGAAGCTGCGGCCCTTGTTGATGCCGCTGCCGAGCGTCGAACCGGTGGTGGCGGCGATCGCCTCCAGCCCGTTGAAGCGGGTGCGGCTGAAATCGCCGCCGAGGCCGCGCACCGTGATGTTGCGGCCCTCGCCGCCGTCGCGCTCGATCGAGATGCCGGGGATGCGCTGGAGCGAGTCCGCGAGGTTGGCGTCGGGGAAGGCCGCGATATCCTGCGCGTTGATCGCGTCCACCACTTCGGCGGACTTCTGCTTGATGCGGATCGCGGACTGGAGGCTCTGCCGGAAACCGGTGACGACGATCTCCGGCGCGCCGCCCTGAGCGGCGACATCAGGAGCGGACGCGTCGGCGGGGGCCGGAGCCGCCGCGGGGGTCGCCGCCGGCGTGGCGGCGGGTGCCGCCGGATCGGCGGCCCATGCCGCCGCCGGCGCGCCAAGCAGCAGAACACCTGCGATACCAGTACCAACGCTGCCACGAAGGCGCTGTGAAAGACGAACGGTCCGCCGCTTGGTCATCATACCCCTCTCCGGGTGAAATCCATAATGTGGAATTATGTTCTATCTTGTGGAGTATGCCGCAGATTGATTCGGTGTCAATCCTCTGATGACGTTTTGTCGCAATTTATGAGAGACAGTGCCACCAAATGGAATATCGAAAGGCAGTCGGGGATGCCCGCCCCCTCCAATCACCGCTTGCCGGCCCGGATATTGTAAGACATATCCTGGGAAGCCCGTGCAGATAATGGGAACAAGGGGATAAGGATGCCACGTCGATGATCGCCGCTTTGTCTCTCGCGCTGGCGAGCGTGGTGGCCATGCCGGCTGGCAAGCTCGACGACGGACGCGCGGTCGAACGCTATGTCCTCACCAACGCACGCGGCCATCAGGTGAGCCTGCTGACGATCGGCGGCGCGATCGACGCGATCCGAATGCCGGATCGTCATGGCAGGCTCGCCAATGTCGTGCTCGCCCTCCCCAGCCCCGCCGACTATGCCGAGCGCACCAATTTCGGCAGCATCGTCGGCCGCTATGCCAACCGCATCTCGCAGGGCGGCTTCACCATCGACGGGCATCGTTACGCGCTCTCGCCCGATCCGACGGCGACGATCCTGCACGGCGGCAAGGACGGCTTCTCGGAACGCATCTGGAAGGCCGAGCCCTGCCGCACCGCCGGATGCAGCGCGGTGACGCTCCGCCTCACCAGCCCGGACGGGGACGGCGGCTTCCCCGGCACGCTGGAGGTGGCCGTCACCTACAGCCTCTCGGCCGACGACACGCTGCGCATCGACTATCGCGCGACGACCGACAAGCCGACCGTCCTGAACCTCACCAACCACAGCTATTTCAATCTCGCCGGCGCCGACAGCGGCAGCGCGGACGGGCAGACGATCCAGATCCTCGCCTCGCATTATACGCCCGCCGACGAGCATCGCCTGCCGACCGGCGAGTTCCGGTCCGTCGCCGGCACGGTGTTCGATCTGCGCACCCCGGTGGCGATCGGCACGCGGGTGAACCGCGACGATCCGCAGCTCCGCGCGGCGCACGGCTTCGACCATAATTTCGTGCTGGACGGGCCGAAGGGCGACATCCCCGCGCTGGCCGCCGTCGCCCACGATCCGGCGAGCGGGCGGACGCTCAGGCTCTACACCACCGAGCCGGGCCTCCAGTTCTACACCGCCAACGGCTTCGACGGCGGGATGACCGGCGCGGACGGCACGCTGCTGCGCCAGGGCGCCGGCTTCGCGCTGGAGACGGAGCATTTCCCCGACAGCCCGCACCACCCGGATTTCCCGACGACCGTGCTCAGGCCGGGCGCGGTGTTCCACTCGACCACCCTCTATCGCTTCGGGGTCGACGATGCGCGCTAGCCGTCGCCGGCTGCTCGCGCTCGGCGTGGCGCTTGGCGCCCTCGCGGCGCCTCTCCGGGCCGCCGACGCCCCCAGATCGCGCGTCACCTACGACCATTACTCGATCCTGATCGACGGCAAGCGGACCATGCTGTGGAGCGCCGAGTTCCACCCCTTCCGCCTGCCCAGCCCCTCGCTGTGGCGCGACGTACTCCAGAAGATGAAGGCGTCCGGCTTCAACACCGTCTCGCTCTATTTCGACTGGGGCTATCACACGTCGCAGCCCGGCCGGTACGACTTCCACGGCATCCGCGACATCGACCGCGTGCTCGACATGGCGCGCGACGAGGGGCTCTACGTCATCACCCGCGCCGGGCCTTATGTGAACGCGGAGCTGGCGCGCGGAGGCTTCCCCGGCTGGCTGACGAGGCAGGCCGCGCAGGCCCGCACCGACGCACCCGAATATCTCGCCGCCGCCGACGAGTGGATGACGCAGATCGACCGGATCATCGCGCGCCACCAGATCGACACCGGCAAGGGCACGGTGATCCTGCATCAGATCGAGAACGAACTGAGCGCCACCAATCCCACCCAGCAGCGCTATATGCGCCACCTCTATGACAAGGCGCGGGCGGACGGCATCACCGTGCCGATCTTCCACAACGATCCGGGCCGGCAGGGTCGCTGGGTGCCGCCGGGCGCCGACGTGCCGGGCACGGTGGAAGGGCCGAACGACCTCTACGCCTTCGACGGCTATCCGGGCGGCACCTGCGACGTCCACAACCAGCCGACCAGCGGCACGCCCGCGCCCGACTGGGGCCTGTGGGGTCCGGGCGGCGCGCAGGGCGGATCGAGCGCTTCGCCCCACACGCCGGGCTTCCTCGCCGAATTCGGCGGCGGCTGGTTCGATTATTGGGGCTCGAACGGGCTCTATCCCTGCAACGCGATCCAGCGCGGCAAGGGCTATCAGCGCGTCTTCTACGGCACCAACATCGCCAACGGCATCGCCATCCAGAATTTCTACATGGGCTATGGCGGCACGAGCTGGGGCTGGATGCCCGCGCCCGTGGTCTACACATCCTATGATTATGGCGCGGCGATCGCGGAGGATCGCACCGTCCGCCCCAAGGCGCTGGAGCTGAAGCAGCTCGGCGAATTCGTTCAGGCCGTCCCCGATCTGGCGCAGCTCGACAAGGGCGCGCCCGTCACCATGTCGTCGCCCGCCATCCGCGTCTATCGCGACGTCAATCCGGCGACGCACGCGCAACTCCTGTTCGTCACGCACCAGCCGTCCAACGCGCGCGGCGATGACGCTTTCACCATCACCGCAGACCTCCCCGACGGCCAGTATCGCCTGCCGCAGGAGGGCGAGATGCGTCTTAACGGGCTGGACGCCAAGCTGCTGGTCGCGGGTGTCGATCTGGAACGGCAGCGGCTGGTCTACTCGACCTCCGAATTGCAGACGGCGCTGCGCCGGGGGGCGGTGGACATCGCGCTCCTCTACGGCCGCTCAGGCGAGCCCGGCGAGACGGTGCTGCGCTATGCCAGCGCGCCCAAGGTGACGGTGATCGACGGCGCCGTCCGCTCGATATGGGACGAGGCCCGCCACGACCTGCGCCTCGACTATGCGCATAAGGGCCTCGCCCGCGTCCGCATCGAAGGTGGTGGACGCGCGCCGCTGCTGCTCCTGATCGGCGATGAGGCGGAGGCGCAGCGCTTCTTCCGACAGGACGCGACGCTGGAGCGCGGGCCATCGCTGGTCCGCACCGCACGCGCCTTGGGTGGGACGCTGGCGCTGACCGGCGATACGGCCGGCGCCGAGCCGCTCGAAGTCTGGGGACCGACCACGCTCCGCCGCGTGCGCTGGAACGGCGCGGCCGTCCCGGTGACAGCGTCCCCGAGCGGCAGCCTCGTCGCGACCAGGCCCCTGCCCGCCCCCCGCGCCTTCTCGCTCCCCGATCTCACGCAAGCGACCTGGCGCTATGCCGAGGACATCCCGGAAGCCCGCCCGGACTTCGACGACAGCGCATGGGCCGAGGCCGCCCATGCCCCGGATCGCAGCACCATCAAGGCGCCGACCGGCCAGCCCACGCTCCAGATGGACGCCTATGGCTTCCACCAGGGCGATGTCTGGTATCGCGGCCGCTTTCACGGCTCGCCCGATGCGCGGCGGATCACGCTGCACTATGGCGGCGGCGGCGCGGGGATGCTCCAGCTCTGGATGGACGGGCGTTTCCTCGGCGAGCATGAGCTACCCGCCGGCCTCGCCAGCCCGGTGACGACGGGCGTGGCGGAGTTCACCCTCCCACCCGAGGCCGAGAGCGGCGACCATCTCCTCTCGGTGATGGTCCGCAACGACGGCAACAATTGGGACTTGCTGGTCGACGACGCGCACAAGGAGCCGCGCGGCCTCATCTCCGTCTCGCTCGACCGCCCCGGCGGCATGAGCTTCGCCGTACCCGTGTCGTGGAAGATACAGGGCACGAGGGGCGGCGAGGCGCTGGCCGACTGGGCGCGCGGGCCGCTCAACAATGGCGGCCTCCACGGCGAGCGCGAGGGCTGGACGCTGCCCGGCTTCCCCGATGCCGGCTGGGCCACCCGGAAAGTGCCCGATGCGACGCCCGTCACCGGCACGAGCTGGTATCGCACCGGCTTCGATCTCGCCGTGCCGGCCGGCGAGGATGCCACCATCGGCGTGCAGATCGGCGATCCTTCGACGCCGCGCTCGCCGGGCCGCTACCGCGTGCTGATCTTCGTCAATGGCTGGAACATGGGCCAGTTCATCGCGAATATCGGCCCGCAGCGCGTCTTCCCGATCCCCGAGGGCATCCTCCATCATCGCGGCCACAACACCCTCGCCCTCGCGGTGACGAGCGACGGCCAGCCGGGCAACGGCCTCGAAGCGGTGAAGCTGGTGACGATGCGCCACGTCCGCGGCGGCGTGCCGGTCGAGCCGGTGGCGGCGCCCGACTACAAGGCGCTGTTCCCCTGATCCGGGAACTCCGGCCGGGATGCGACATCCCGGCCGGAGCAGACTTCACTGCGCCTTCGCCAGCTCGACGGCGTAGACCTGCGTGCCGCCGAACATGTTGGAGCGGAACACCAGCCACTTTCCGTCCGGCGTGAAATTGCCGTTGGGCTCCAGCCGGTAATCCTGCTTCGACATGTTCACCAGCTTCTCGGCCTTGAAGAAGCCGGGCTTGATGAGCGCATCGGCGTTGGGCGCCTTGATGCCGGCGACGTCGGGGATGGTCTGCGGGCGGAAGAGGTACATCCACTTCCCGTCCGGCGCATGGGCGACCATCTCATTGTCGCCGCCGTCGCCCGAGAACAGCGTGCCGTCGGGCGAGCTGTGATAATGCACCGACCATTCGTTGCGCTGGAGGTGATACCAGGTGCGCTTGCCCGTCGCGATCTCATAGCCGGCGACCCAGAAATCCTCGCCGCGCGGCGTCTGGAGATCGTACCAGATGGTCTTGCCGTCGTGTGAGAACCATTCGTGGCCGGCGATCTCCATGTTCATCGTGCGGTGATGGATGGAGACCGGCTTGGCGCCCGGCTGATCGGTGCGGATCGTCCAGAGCCGGTCCACCTTGTGCCACGGCCCCTCGTGGCAGAACATCAGCAGGCCGGGGTCGGTCGGCGAGAATTGCAGGTGGTTGAGCCAGTCCGTCGAGCCATAGACCGCCTTCTTCGCGCCGGTCTTCGTGTCGATGGTGAACATCGTCATCGGGATCTTGGCTTCCAGGCGCTCGTTCATCCGCGTCTCCTTCGCCTCGGCGTAGGTGAGCGGTTTCCCGTCGGGGCCGGTGGCCTTGTAGTCGGCCTGATCGTAGCGCGTGTCGCGCTTCTGGAAATAAGCGAGGCTGGCGGATGCGGCGCCCGGATCGGTCTCGACGCCGCCGAGCAGCGTTTCGTCGGCGTTGATCGTCTGGATGTCGCCATGGGTCACGTCGGCGATCTTGCGCGTGCGCCCAGTATCGACGTCGGCGGCATAGACCGTCTTCGGCGCATCGCCCTTTCCGGGCATCGTGATGTAATAGACGCTCCGGGTCTTGTGCCCGGTGAAGAGCATCCGAAACGGCGTCTTGATCCGCACGATGATCGTCAGCTTGCGCGTCTTGAGGTCCACCGTGGCGATGCCTTCGGGCACGGTGATGAGCAGCTTGTCGCCCTGCGGCGTGTAGCCGTTATAGTTGAAATAGAGGCTGGAGCTGCCCGGCTCGTCCGACAGGCGGACGATGCGGTGGCCGGTGTCGGGATCGATCCATTCGCGGGGAATGTCCGCCTTGGCGACGGATTGGGGGGCGGTGGCCGGGGGAGCCGCCGCCAGCGGGCTTCCGGCCAGAAGGAGCGTCGCGATCAGGGATAGGCGCTTCATGGATCCTCTCATCGGCCGATGGCCGGCCGCTCTCGATATGGGCTCCCCCCGGAGCATATGGGCCGGGCGTGGGAGCCCGGCCGATCTCATGTCACCTTGCGAGCCATCCGCCATCGACGGCGAGGATATGTCCGTGGACATATCGTGCGGCGTCGGAAGCGAGGAAGACGGCGGCGCCGCCGAGGTCTTCGGGGCGGCCCCAGTCGCCCGCC
>Ga0153956_1000356_pt1 | contig 54999 bp, 60 predicted proteins | sample TSFL040MetaG_FD_104704 | JGI IMG/M metagenome (GOLD analysis project Ga0153956, IMG submission 104704) | Attine ant fungus gardens microbial communities from Florida, USA - TSFL040 MetaG | ecosystem: Host-associated > Fungi > Mycelium > Unclassified | place: USA: Florida, Wekiwa Springs...
CGGGATCGACCGCCGGCCCAACCGTGGCGGATACAGTTCCGCGAAATCGTCGCTCAACATCACCAGCGCTGCGTTCGCTATCTCGCGGATCACGCGAAGCGGGTGGTCTCGCCGCACCCGCGCCTCAAGATCCACGTACGAAAACAGCGAGCCAGATCGATCGTCGGATCCGCGCATCTGCTTCTCTCCGCGCAACACCCGCAGAGTGAATCACGTTCCGATCCATCGTGCCAGCGACTTCTTCAACAGCCTGCTAGGCAAGAGTCACTTGCCGCGGTTCTGGCGGTGCTTTTCGAGATCGAGCACCGCCGAATCCTCGCCCTCAGGCATCAGGCCGAGCCGCCGCGCGACTTCCTGATAGGCCTCGGCCTCGCCGCCGAGGTCGCGGCGGAACCGGTCCTTGTCGAGCTTCTCGTTGGTCTTCATGTCCCACAGGCGGCAGCAGTCGGGGCTGATCTCGTCGGCCAGGATGATGCGGCCGTAGTCATTGTCCCAGATCCGCCCGAATTCGAGCTTGAAGTCGACCAGCCGGATACCGATCCCGGCGAACAGCCCGCACAGGAAATCGTTGATGCGGATCGCCAGGTCGGCGATGTCGTGCATTTCTTCCTGGCTGGCCCAGCCGAACGCGGCGATATGCTCGTCGGTGATCATCGGGTCGCCGAGTTCGTCCGATTTATAGGCATATTCGATGACCGTGCGGGGCAGTTGCGTGCCTTCCTCGATCCCCAGCCGCTTCGACAGCGTACCCGCGGCGACGTTCCGCACCATCACCTCGATCGGCACGATCTCGACCTGGCGGATGAGTTGCTCGCGCATGTTGAGACGGCGGATGAAGTGCGTCGGTACGCCGATCATCCCGAGCAGGGTGAAGATATGTTCGGAGATGCGGTTGTTGAGCACGCCCTTGCCGCTGATCGTGCCCTTCTTCTGGGCGTTGAACGCGGTCGCGTCGTCCTTGAAATACTGGATCAGCGTGCCCGGCTCCGGACCCTCGTACAGGATCTTGGCCTTGCCTTCGTAGATCTGGCGGCGGCGTGCCATGGTCGGCGCAACCTCTCGTGAAAGGAGCGCCCCGGCAACGCGGTCGGCGCGCCGGGGCGGGAAGCTGAGGCCGTTACAGGAAAGCGCTCGCGCGTGCAATCATGCGGACGTTTCGACCGGTTTGCGGCGCGGCCGGAAGCGGCGCCACAGCAGGAAGCCGGTGAGAATGATGATCCCCGGCGGTGCCAGTGCGGCTAGCGCCGTCAGCACGATGCCGAGCGTGACCGACACCGAATCGACGAACACGTTGGCCGCGCTGGTGATCGGCGCGCTGCCGTCAAAGCCCTGGACCGCGGGGCCGGACCGGTAGTCGAATTCCATCGGCGTGTTGGCGAGCGCTTCCTGCTGGTCGGTGGTACTTGACTTGTTGTCGGCGAGTTGCGCTGCGATCGATTGCCGTTGGTTCTGTAGTTCGGTACGCTCCTGGTCCTTCAGATCCCTGCGCGCCAGTTCGCGGTCGAGCCGCTGCAACTCGACGGTCGCTTGCGCCTTGAGCGCCTGGAGCTTGGCTATCTCTGCGCCCGCGTCGGTGCCGGTGATCTCGGCATCGACCAATTTGCCCTGCGCGGAGACGATCGCGTCGATGCCTTTCTTGCCGAACGCGCGCGCGAGGGTGGGGTCGAGCTTGAACAGCAATATCCCTTCGTTGCTGTTCTCACCGAGCACGCGATAGCGCATGCCCGTGATCCGGCACTTCGCGATGCCGAGCGCTTCGCATGCCTGGGCGTGCGCCTCTTGCGCGACGGCGAGCTTCTCGGCGGGAAGGCGGAACGCGTAGCGATAGGTGAACGCCACACCGGGCGCGGCGGTGACATTGATCCCTGGGGCAGCGCCTTCGGCCACGTCACGCGACATTACGACCGGCGGTGCGGCCGATCCCGTTTGCGGTGCATCGAGGCGCTCATTTGAAAGAGAATTTTCCGACTTGGAGCACCCGGCCAAAACCAGGGCCGTCGTACAAGCCGTCGCGATCAATACGTACCGCATGAAGCTCTCCCGCTCGATGATAATACACCATCTCATTGATAGTGTATTGCGTCAAGGCGAGTGGTTTCAGCGACGAAACGCGTCCGCGATCAGGCGCTTGGCTTCGGTCCAGGCGGCGCTGCCGGGGGAAACGAGTTCGACATGGCCGGTGTCGGCGACGGTGTGCAGCGTCGCTTCGCCGTTCGCCTTGGCGACATAGTCGGTCGCGAGTCGATAGGGGATGATCGCGTCCTCGCGGCCGTTGACCAGGTCTTGCGGGACGCCGAGCGGGAACAGGCGCGGGACCGACGTGTCGGCATAGACGTCGGCGCGGCCGGTGCCCACCAGTTGCCGGACGACATCGACGCCGCAGCCATTGTCGGGACTGGCGGCGGTCGCTTCGAGATCGGGCAGGCCGCCCAGGCTGACGACATGCGCGATCGGTAGCGGGTTGGGTATGCGGAGCGGACTGTCGGCGGGCAGCTTTGGCCGCGCGGCGAGCCACGAAGCGAGGTGTCCGCCCGCGCTGTGTCCGACCGCGACGACGCGGCCCGGATCGAGCCGATATTGCGCGGCGTTGTCGCGTAACAGGTCGGCCGCCGCCGCGGCATCGCGAAACGTGCCCGGATAGCCGCCGCCGGGCCGGTCGACCCCGCGATAGTCGATGTTCCACACCGCATGGCCGGCCTGGCGCAAATCCTCGGCGGCCCAGTCCATCAAGCTTCGGTCGGCGATGCTCGTCGTCCAGCAGCCGCCATGCACCATCAGGACGACGGGGAATGGGGCGTCACCGGCCGGGAGCCAGATGTCGACCTTCTGATAGTCATCGATGCCATAGGCGATGGTCGCCTGGGACGAGGGGCGGGGGCGGCCGGTCAGGTCGGCCCAGGTCATCGGCGTGAAAGTCGCGGTTGGCATGGTCGGGAAGAACGCCAGCGCAGTGACGATAGCAAGCCGGATTACGACGCCGTTCTCAAAACCGTCATGCCGGACTTGATCCGGCATCCATGTTTCAATCAGCGATATGGTCAGAGGCGACATGGACCCCGGATCAAGTCCGGGGTGACGGCGGATGATCAGGCGATCTTGTTGATCGGCACCTGACGCCAGCGGCGCTGCCACGGCGCGTCGAATTGCTGGCGGGTCAGGGCGTCGAACGTGTCGCCGAACAGGCGGGCAATGTGCCGAACCAGCTTATCGATATCGGCAACGAGACGGTGGCGGTCGGCGGCCCAGTCGCCGCTCAGGAAATCGTCACGCATGGTCAATTCCTTCTTCGGTTTGAGGGGGATCGCTAGCGGTCGGGATATGCGTGATCGCATCGATCGGCGCCAACAAATCGTTGGACAAAGGTAACAAGTATTCCTTATGTACTTGCCATGCGCCGCCTCCCGCCCCTTGCCGCCGTTCGCGTGTTCGAGGCCGCCGCGCGGCACGAGAATTTCACCAGCGCCGCCGCCGAACTCGGCATGACCCAGGCGGCGGTCAGTTATCAGATCAAGTTATTGGAGGAACGGCTGGGCGCACCCCTGTTCCGCCGCGAGAAACGCCGCGTCGTGCTGACCGATGCCGGCCGCCGCGCCGCGCCGCAGATCACGCGGGCATTCGACGCGATCGACCAGGCGTTCGGCGCGATCCGCGCGGATGATGAGGGCGTGCTGACGGTGTCGACGTCGAACACCTTCGCCAATACCTGGCTCGCCTGGCGGCTCGGCAGTTTCCAGATGCATCACCCGGAGATGGCGGTACGGCTGTCGACCAGCGATGCGCTCGCCGATTTCGCCAGCGACGATGTCGATGTCGCGATCCGCGCCGGACTCGGTGGCTGGGAAGGGGTGCATCAGGAGCTGCTGGTGCCGATCGACTTCACGCCGATGTGCTCACCCGGTTTCATGCGGCGGCATGGGCCGTTGACGCCCGCCGATCTGCTGCGCGTGCCGCAGATCAGCCCGCACGATCCGTGGTGGCCGTTCTGGCTGCGCGAGGCCGGGGTCGACGTCCCCGAAGGTCCGCCGCGCCCCGGCGTGCGGCTCGATAGCCAGGCGCACGAGGGTCACGCCGCGATGGCGGGGCAGGGCGTGGCGATGCTGACCCCGTTCTTCTGGCGCAACGATCTCGCGGAGGGCCGGCTGGTGCGGCCGTTCGAGCAGGTGTCGACGCGCGGCTATGCTTATTGGCTGGTCTACCCCGAGGCGCGGCGCGGCGTCGCCAAGATCAAGCGGTTCCGCGAATGGCTGCTCGCGGAGTTGGCGAGGGACCTGCCGAGCCCGGTGTGAGGGGCGCTCAGCGGGAAGCCCTGCCGCCCAGCAAGGCGAGCCGTGCGACGCCAACCGCGAGGCGCTGCGCCGTCGCCCCGTCGTGGTCGCCGAATCCTTCGCGCAGGATGCGGTGCGCGACACGGTCGATCTCGTCGGGCAACGGCGCCCGGTCCTGGCCGATACAGGCGATCAGGATCGGGTAACGCAGGGCCGGGGCGTCGGTCATGCGTGGCCGATCTCGGCCGGGTTCGCCGATCGTTGCCGTTCGGTCCAGGCGATCCGCCACGTGCGGCCTTCCACCCAGAACGGAATCGCAGCCAGCAACGCGAACAGCAATGTCAAGCGCAGGAAGTCGCTGCTTGGCAGCAAGTCGGCCGCCCACAGGACGATCGGCACGACGACGAGCGGCGGTCCCCAGGCCGGATGGCCGATCCGGCGGAATATGCTCCACAGCGACCAGCAGATCAAGATGGCGGCGGCCGCGCTGCCAATGATCAGCCCGATCGATTCGGCGATAACCAGCACCAGGTGCATCAGACTATCCCTCCAAGTTTAATATATATCATTCCCCGATATGAATCAATGGAGGCCGGGTCAGGCGATCGTGTCTAGCAAGCTCTTCAGCATGGGCCGCATGCGCACGATTTCGTCGCGATGGACCGCCGACAGGCGCTCCAGCAGGTCGCGGGCGCACGGCGTGAGGTCGATCAGCGCCTGGCGGCCGTCATGCGGCGAGGTGCGGCGCGACACCAGGCTCGCTGCTTCCAGCCGGACGACCAATCCGGAGGCGCTGTGCGGCTTCACGAACAGCCGTTCGGCGATATAGCCGATCGTGACGGCCTTCCCCGCGCCACGGATCGCGAGCAAGGTCTGGTGTTGCTGCGGGGTCAGGCCGAATTGCGTGACCTGTTCTTCGCTGAACGCCTGGAACTGACGCAGCGTGTGACGGAAATCGGCCAGTGCCGCATATTCGGCATCCGTCGGTTCGCGGTTGCTCGACATGAACCATATCCTCGATTGATCAATATCGTATCGCGATATAGAGGCCCGCGATCCTCCTGCAATCCTGGACGACCATGCCGCTTCATTCCACCTTCGCCGACAAGGCGCGTCCGCTCGGCGACCACAGCGCCGACCTGCGCATGATCATGCTGACCGCGGCGGCGGTGCCGATCGGGGCGGGGGCGGCGCTGGGCGCGTGGGTGTTGATCCGGCTGATCGCGGTGGCCACCAACCTGTTCTGGTTCGGGCGGCTGTCGGCGGTGCCGGTCGAGATCACGGCGGCGCATCTCGGCCTGTTGACCGTGGCGATTCCCGCGATCGGCGGATTGCTGATCGGTCTGATGGCGCGGTTCGGATCGGAGAAGATCAAAGGGCACGGCATCCCCGAGGCGATCGAGGCGATCCTCTACGGCGAGAGCCGGCTGTCGCTGAAGGTCGCGTTGCTCAAACCGTTATCCTCCGCGATTTCGATCGGCAGCGGCGGGCCGTTCGGCGCCGAAGGACCGATCATCATGACCGGCGGCGCGATCGGCTCGCTGTTCGCGCAGCGCTTCAGGCTGAGCGCCGCCGAGCGCAAGACGCTGCTAGTCGCGGGCGCCGCGGCGGGCATGACGGGGATATTCGGCACGCCGCTCGCCGCGATCCTGCTCGCGATCGAGGTGTTGTTGTTCGAATGGAAGCCGCGCAGCTTCGTGCCCGTCGTGACCGCAGTGCTGGTGTCGTTCGCGTGCCGTCCGGCGCTGATCGGGTCGGGCGCGCTGTTTCCGTTTCCCGCGGTGGCGCTCGATTGGTGGCAAGCGGCGTCCGGTTCGCTCGCCACCGGTGTCCTGGCGGGGCTCGAGGCCGCCTTGCTGTCGATCGCGCTCTACAAGGTCGAGGACCTGTTCCATCGCCTGCCGGTCCACTGGTTCTGGTGGCCGGCGCTGGGCGGGATCGTCGTCGGGTTCGGCGGGCTGATCGACGCGCATGTGCTGGGCGCGGGCTATGCGAACATCCAGGGGCTGCTCGACGGGTCGATGACGTTGCGGGTGGTGCTGGCGCTGCTGGTGGTGAAGGCGGTGGTGTGGCTGATCGCGCTGGGGTCGGGCACGTCGGGCGGCGTGCTCGCGCCGTTGCTCATCCTGGGCGGTGCGCTCGGCGTCGCACTCGGCCAGTTCCTGCCGGGGCCTGCCGGCTTCTGGGCGATGGCGGGGATGGCGGGGATCATGAGCGGGGCGATGCGCGCGCCGCTGACCGGGGCGTTCTTCGCGGTCGAGGTCACCGGCCATTTCGCCGACCTGCCCGCGATGGTGGCGGCGTCGGTCGGCGCCTATGCGGTCAGCGTGCTGATCATGCGCCGATCGATCCTGACCGAGAAGATCGCGCGGCGCGGGCGGCATATCCTCCAGGAATATACCGTCGACCCGCTCGACTTTCTCCAGGCCGAACAGGTGATGACCCGCAACCCGGAGACGTTGCCGGGCGACATGCCGATCGGCGACGTCGTCGCGTTCTTCGCCGACCGGGCGACGCACCGGTCCTATCCGGTGGTCGACAAGGATGACCGGCTGCTGGGGCTGGTGTCGCGGTCCGATGCGCTGCGCTGGCAAGGCGAGCCGGGCCGGTTCCACACCCCGCTCGCCGACGAACTGTCGGACGCGTCGCAGCCCATGGCGCATCGCCATTCGCCGATCGGCGAGGTTGCCGACCTGATGGTCGAGACCGGCATCGGCCGCGTGCCGATCGTCGACGCGGATAGCGGCAAGGTGGTCGGCATCCTGTCGCGGCATGATTTGCTCAAGGCGCGTGGCGCGCGCCGCCGCGCCGAGCTGGATCGCGAACGCGGCGGGATTGCCGGCTGATTCACGCCTTGATCGGCGGCGATATTTCCTCCCGGGCAAATAAGCTCTAACCGCGCGTCATGGCTTCCGACACCACCGACCTTCCCGACAACCCGCCGATCGGCGTGTTCGACGCGCCGTTCGATAGCGCGCTCAGCGAACGCTATCTCGTCTATGCGCTGTCGACGATCACCGCGCGGTCGCTGCCCGATGTCCGCGACGGGCTGAAGCCGGTCCATCGCCGCCTGCTCTGGGCGATGCGGCTGCTGCGGATGAATCCGAACGACGCCTACAAGAAATCGGCGCGCGTGGTCGGCGACGTGATCGGCAAATACCATCCGCACGGCGACCAGTCGGTCTATGACGCGATGGTCCGCCTCGCCCAGGATTTCGCGCTGCGCTATCCTTTGGTCGACGGGCAGGGCAATTTCGGCAATATCGACGGCGATAACGCCGCCGCCTATCGCTACACCGAGGCGCGGTTGACGCAGGTCGCGATCGACCTGATGGATGGGCTCGACGAGGACGCGGTCGGTTTCCGTCCTACCTACAATAATGAGGACCAGGAACCCGAGCTGATGCCCGGCCTGTTCCCCAATCTGCTCGCCAACGGCGCGGCGGGGATCGCGGTGGGGATGGCGACGAGCATCCCGCCGCACAACGCCGCCGAACTGCTCGATGCGGCGATCGCGCTGATCGACAATGGGCAGGCGAACGTGCTCGACTACGTCAAGGGTCCGGACCTGCCGACCGGCGGGCTGATCGTCGACAGCCCGGCGGCGATCGCCGAGGCCTATGCCACCGGGCGCGGCAGCTTTCGCACGCGCGCGCGGATCGAGCGGGTCAACGAGAAGGGCGGCGGCTGGCACCTCGTCGTGACCGAAATCCCCTATGGCGTGTCGAAGGGCAAATTGATCGAGGGCATCGCCGACCTGATCAACGAGAAGAAGCTGCCGATCCTGGCCGATGTCCGCGACGAATCGGCGGAGGATATCCGTATCGTGCTCGAACCGCGCAGCCGGACGGTCGATTCCGACACGCTGGCCGAAAGCCTGTATCGCCTCTCCGACCTCGAAACCCGCCTGCCGCTCAACCTCAACGTGCTCGATTCGACGCGCACGCCGCGGGTGATGAGCCTGAAGGAAGCGCTGGGCGCCTGGGTCGACCATCAGTTCGTCGTGCTGCGGCGGCGGTCGCAGCACCGGCTCGACAAGATCGCCGACCGGCTGGAATTGCTCGGCGGCTACCTGATCGCGTTCCTCAACCTCGATCGCGTGATCGAGATCATCCGCACCGAGGATGAGCCCAAGCCGGTGATGATGGCCGAGTTCGGGCTGACCGACCGCCAGGCGGAGGCGATCCTCAACATGCGGCTGCGCAGCCTGCGGCGGCTCGAGGAAATGGAGATCGTCAAGGAACGTGACGCGCTGGAAAAGGAACAGGGCGACCTCCAGCTGCTGCTGTCGAGCGACGCGCGCCAACGCACGCGGTTGAAGCGCGACCTCGGCAAGATTCGCGATCGCTATGGCCCCGACACCGCGCTCGGCCGCCGCCGCACGACGATCGCGGAAGCGGCGCCCGCGCGCGAAATCCCGCTCGAAGCGATGATCGAGCGCGAGCCGATCACCGTCATCCTGTCGCAGCGCGGCTGGGTCCGCGCGATGAAGGGGCATGTCGACCTCGCCAGTGCCGATGCGATGAAGTTCAAGGAAGGCGACGGCGCGTTCCTCGCCTTCCACGCGCAGACCACCGACAAGCTCTTGCTCGCCGCCGAGAACGGGCGATTCTATACGCTCGCCGCCGATAAGTTGCCCGGCGGGCGCGGGTTCGGCGAGCCGGTGCGGCTGATGATCGATCTCGATGGCGCGGTCGGGATCGTCGCCTTGCTGCCCGCGGCGCAAAGTGAACGGCTGCTGGTTGCCGCCAGCGATGGGCGCGGTTTCGTGCTCAAGGCGGCCGATGCGGTCGCCGAGACGCGCAAGGGCAAGGCGGTGGTCAATCCGCGCCCGGGCGCGAAGCTCAAGCTGGTCAGGCCGATCGGGCCGGAGGACGATTACGTCGCGGCGATCGGCGACAACCGCAAGATGCTGGTCTTCCCGCTGACCGAGGTCGCCGAACTGGCCAAGGGGCAGGGCGTGCAGCTGCAGCGCTATCGCGACGGGGGGCTCGCCGATGCGGTGACCTTCAAGTTCGCCGCAGGGCTGAGCTGGACGATGGGCGGCGATAGCGGGCGGACGCGGACCGAGGCCGATCTCCAGCCGTGGCGCACCGCGCGCGGCGCCGCCGGCCGGATGCCTCCCAACGGTTTTCCACGGGACAACAAGTTTTAAGTGGCTGAATTCGCAACAGGCTTCAGGCGACTTTAACCAATCGACACTAGTCGGCGGGGAATGCCGCTCGGATTTCCCCGTGTGAAGACCGTCCCCAGCGCTTCCGCCGAGCCCGCGGAGGGCGTGTTGCAGTCGGGCGAGATCGCCCGGATCGCGGCGTCGATCGAATTGATACCGGTGGCACTCGCGCTGGTCGGACCGGGCGAGCACGGTGCCGTGATCGCCGCCGCCAACGGCGCGTTTCGTCAGGCCGGCCTGGGCGACGCCGAAGGCGAATCGCCGTTAATCCAGCTTCTTGGCGATCGTCTGACGGCGTTCCTGACGAGCGATGGCGAGCGCGAGGATTTTTCCTGGGAATTCGGCAGCACGGTCGATTGCCGCCACTTCCGCGTCATGTTCGCGCGCCGATCGGCCAGATCGAGCCATTGCTTCGTCACGCTGACCGACCATACCGGCGAGCTTCGCACCGAACGCAATTTGCGGCGCGAAATGATGACCGACAGCCTGACCGGGCTGCCCAACCGGGCCGCGTTCAGCGAGCGGCTGGAGGAACGGATTTCGGCGGGAGGCGACGCCAGGCGCTACGCCGTGCTGATCGTCGATCTCGACCGGTTCAGCCGGGTAAATGCCTGCCTGGGCTCGATGGCCGGCGACGAATTGCTGATCACCGTCGCGCGTCGGCTGAAAGGCGCGTTGCGCGCCGTCGACGTGCTGGCGCGTACCGGCGGTGACGAATTCGGCATCCTGCTGACGCTCGAAGAAGATGCGGCGGAGGCCGATCAGGTGGCGCGACGTATCGAGGCGGCGCTGGCGGCGCCGTTCCGCATGTCGGACTTCGAGATCCGCGTGGCGTGTTCGATCGGCGTCGCGTTCGGCCGCGACGATATCGACGATGCCGAGGACCTGATCCGTCACGCCCAGTTCGCGGTGAAGCGGTCGAAGACGTCGGGCCATGCCGAGCATTATCAGACTCGCGCGTTCGACGCCGCGCGTGAGGCGTTCGGGATCGAGACCGAATTGCGCCGGGCGATCGAGCAGGGCGCGCTGCGCCTGACCTATCAGCCGATCTGCGATCTCGCCTCCGGCCGCGTCGTGTCGTTCGAATCGCTCGCGCGCTGGACGAGCGAAAGCGGGCACGAATATTCGCCCAACGATTTCATCCCCGTCGCCGAGGAATCGGGTCTGATCGTGCCGCTCGGTCGCTGGGCGCTCGACGAGGCGGCCCGGACCCTGCGCGAATGGGACGTCCGCGCCGGCGGCGGCTGCGGGGTCAAGTTCGCGGTCAACCTGTCGGCGATCCAATTGCATCGCGACGAGATCGCCCCGGCGGTCGAGAGCGCGTTGATGGCGCACCGGCTCGCGGGCAGCCGCTTCACGCTGGAATTGACCGAAAGCGCGCTGGTCACCGATCCGCAGCGTGTCGCGAACACGATGCACGCGCTGAAGCAGCTCGGCACCACGCTGGCGATGGACGATTTCGGGACCGGCTATTCGAACCTCGCCTATCTGCAGAAGCTGCCGATCGACGTGCTCAAGATCGACCGCAGCTTCGTCACCGGGATGCTCGCCGACCGCGACAAGATCGCGATCGTCCGCGCGATCCTCAGCCTGGCGCAGGCGCTGGGGCTGGATACGACCGCGGAGGGGATCGAGACCAACGAACTCGCCCAGACGCTGACCGCGCTCGGCTGCACGTTTGGGCAGGGCTATGTCTATGCCAAGCCGCTCGAAGCGGACGCGGCCTACGACTTCCTGATGGCCGCCAACAACTGAGCGACTTCGTCGTCGGCGATGACGCGGACGCGGACGGCATCGGGAAAATCCTCGGCGACCCAGCGGTCCTCGATCCTGTGCAGCGTGCGCGCGACGTCGGGGCCGGCGGTCAGGCCTTTCGCGACGAGCTGGCCGCCCGAGATCGGCAGCGTCGGCGGCGTCCAGCCATTCAGCGCATCCAGGTCTTGCCCCGCCAGCAACAGCCGGTCGACCGCCAGCTCCGTTCCCAGCCGATAGGCAAGCGTGCGCGGCTCCGCATCGACCGGCAGGGCCGCGCTGTCGAGGCGGCGGCGCTGGAGGTTGGACAGTTTGAGCCGGGCGCCGACCGCGGCGACCGCGGCCGGATCGTGCGGCAGGATCGCGGCCAGGCGGCGGATGGGATCGGGCGCGACCCCGGCGGCGGCTTCGTGCCTCGCCAGGGTCGCCAGCCGCAGCGCGTCGCCGATTTCGGGCAGCACCGGCGCGAAAATGCCGTGTTCGAGCATCAGCGCGACGACTTCCGGCGCGCGCGGAGCGACGAGCAGGCGGAGCAGTTCGTTGGCGATTCGTTCGCGCGACAGCGCCATCAGGTCGTTCGCGCGCTCGGTGCAGGCGTTCAGGCCCGCGGGATCGGGCGCGTCGCCGAATCGCGCGAGGAAGCGGAAGAAGCGCAGGATGCGCAAATGGTCCTCGGCGATCCGGGTCAGCGGGTCGCCGATGAAACGGATATGCCGCGCCGCCAGGTCGTCGATGCCGCCGAAATAATCGAACAATTCACCGCTCGCCGGATCGGCGTAGAGCGCGTTGATCGTGAAATCGCGCCGCGCGGCATCCTCGCGCCAGTCGTCGGTGAACGCGACCGTCGCGTGGCGGCCGTTGGTCTCAAGGTCACGGCGAAGCGTGGTGACCTCGTACACCTCGTCATCGGCGACGGCGGTGATCGTGCCGTGCCGGATGCCGGTCGGCACCGCCTTGATCCGGGCCGCTTCGAGCAGGTCGACGATTCGTTCCGGCGCATGCGGGGTCGCCAGATCGACATCGGCGGTGTCGATGCCGAGCAGGGTATCGCGCACCGCCCCGCCGACGATCCGCGCCTTGCCCGGCCCCAGCGCCGCGACGACGCGCGCGAGTCCGGCGCGGTCGCGCCACGGGGCGGGGGGCAGGATCATGCCGCCCATCGCAGCCGCCGCGACAGGTTGACCATCATCGCCGCCGTCGCGCCCCAGATGCGGCGCTCGCGCCAGTTGATCTCGTAATAGGTGCGCATGCGGCCCTGCCATTCGGTGCTGACCTGGATCTGGTTGGCGGCGTCGAGCACGAAGGCGAGCGGGACTTCGAACACGTCGGCGACCTCGGCTGCGTTGGGATGATAAGCGAGGTCGGGAGCGATCACGCCGATCACCGGCGTCACCGCATAGCCGGTGACGGTGAGATAAAGGTCCGCCGCGCCGATCACCTCGACCGCGCCACGCGGCAGGGCGATTTCCTCTTCCGCCTCGCGCAACGCGGCGGCGGCGGCGTCGATATCTTCGGGGTCGATCCGTCCGCCCGGAAACGCGACTTGCCCGGCGTGGCGGCGCAGTGTCTCGGTGCGCTGGGTCAGGATCACGCCGGGTTCGGGCCGGTCGGTGATCGCCACCAGCACCGCGGCGGGGGCGGGTTCTCCCCCGTCATACGGCGTGACGCCATCGCCCGGAAGCAATACCGGCGCGTGATCGTCCGCCGCCAACGCCGCGCGCAGCCGTTCGGCCAAGGTCATGCCGCGGGCTCCAGCGGAAAGAAGGCGCCGTCGCTCCACACGCCCGCCGGGTCGTCGTCGCCCGACAGCGCGCGCTCGGCGATGTCGTAATAGACGCTGCGGACGACCAGCGCCTCCAGCCCGCCGCGCACGTGGAGATAGGGGCGGGGGCCGTCCTCGGCCTGGACGAATCGCAGCGGATGGTCGGCGCCGGCGGTGACGAGGTCGCCGGTGTTCAGCCGGAAGGCGAGCCTGGCATCCCTGCCGTCGCCCTCCGCCTTCATCTCGACCGCGACGAACGGCGCATCCTCGACCGCGATGTCGAGCTTCTCGACCGGGGTGACCAGCACGTAGCCGCCGTCGGGCTCGCGCCGCAGGATGGTCGAGAACAGCCGCACCATCTCCTGCCGGCCGATCGGCGAGCCCATGTGGAACCATGTCCCGTCGCGCGCGATCCGCATTTCGCTGTCGCCGCAATGCGTCGGGTGCCATTTGTCGACCGGGGGCAGGCGCTTCTCGCTCGCCAGCCGGGCGATGTCGGCGAGCGACAGGCTGGCGAGGTCGGGCGGCGGCTCCATCGGCATGGAGCGCTCGCTAGGCCAGCAGGCGCTACGCCGCAACCGCGACGCGCGGGCCCAGGGTGCCGGCGACCGCGGGAACGCCGGGGCCGCGCGCGAGCAGGCGATGGCGCTCGACCGGGCCGGGCAGTTGCCATCCGGCGGTCGCGTCGGTGCTGAACCCCCAGAAGCGGCTGTAATATTCGGGGTCGCCGACCAGCATCATCGCGTCGTCGAGGTCGAGTTCGACCGCGGCGTCGAGCGCCTGGTGGACCAGTTCCTTGCCGAGCCCGCTCCGTTGGCGCGCCGGCTCCACCGCCACCGGGCCGACCATCACCAGCGGCCAGACGCGGCCGTCATCGCCCGTGAGTTCGACCGGCCAGCACTGGATCGTGCCCGCCAGCGCCCCGTCCTCGACCGCCGCGAAGCTCAGCTCGGCGATCGGGGCGATGCCTTCGCGCAGGCGATAGGCGGTCTTGCCGTGCCGGTCTCGACCGAACGCGCGGTCCAGCAACGCCTCGACGGCGGCGGGATCGACGGTCGCGATCGGCACGAACTCCAGCACTTCGGTCTCCTCTGCGCGAGTGGAATGCCCGGGGCGGGCGCGTTTAACCGCATCGCGACTGAACGCAAGGAGAACCGGGGTTGATCGCGTGGGGCGAGACGGGCAGGGGCGCGGACGATGACCGACCGCCTGCAACTCCACGTCCGCGACCTTGAGGTCATGGTGCTGACCGGAATCTATTCCGAGGAAACGCACCTGCCCCAGCCGCTCAGGATATCCGTGACGGTCGATCTCGACCTGCCCGGGCGATTCGGTCCCGATTCGCCGCTGACCGAATCGAAGAATTATCTCGATCTGAAACACGCCGCGACGGCGGCGCTGCCGTCCGGCGTCCATTTCAAGCTGGTCGAGGCGGTTGCCGAACATATCTGCGAAACCTTGTTCCTGCAGGACAAGCGAGTCGCGCGGGTCGCGGTGGAGATCATCAAGCTGGCGATCGCCGAAGCCGGCGAATCGATCGGAATCACGCTGGTCCGCAACCGCCGCTAAGGCATCGTGCGTAAAATATGCCCCGTTCGCCCTGAGCTTGTCGAAGGGCGGCGTGCAACAAGCGAGTGATCGCATGGGGAGAACCGCCCTTCGACAAGCTCAGGGCGAACGGTTGGATAGGCACCCCGGATTTAAGGCACGATTCTCTAGCCGCGACAGGCGCCTAAGCCTTGCCGCACCAGCGCATAATCCTCCTGGACCGCGACGGCGTCGGCGGAATCGAGCCCGGCCATGATATCGGCCGGCAATGCGGCGGGCAGGCCGCAGGCGAGGCGATACCATAAAAAAGTGTCGCGCTGCGGCGGGGGCAGGGCGTCTTCCACCACTTCGCTCAGCGACACCGTCCAAGCCGGGGCCTGGCCCTGCTTGCGGACGATCGACAGCGAAATCGGATGGCCCGTGGTCTTGAGGAAAATCTGCGTCTCGCCTTCGCCCGGCAGCGCGCCGGCAGCGTGAAAGGCGTTGCCGATTCCGGTGATCGCGGGAGGCGAATCGGTAGCGGCGATGTCGGCCGCGATTCGGCGCGTCGTCGCTTCGGTCGCGGGACTCCAGGTCAATTGCGCGTCGTTGGAAACGAGCTGTACCTGATCGGCGGCGGCGGCCACCGGCCGCGCGAACAACAGCACGCGCTGCTTCTTCAGCTTGGGGACGCTGCCGCGCAAATCCAGCTTCGCATCATAGAGATAGCCGATCCGCGGCGGCAGCGCGCCGGGCGCGCGGATCAGGGCGATCACGTCCACCGTGACATAGAGCCGGACATAGCCCGGCGCGACATTGGCGGCTTCCGGGCCCTTGATCCTGACCGCGTCACGCACGGTGCCGTCGATCACCATCGGCGCCCGGATCGCGAGATCGGCAATGCCGGCATAGCGATAGGATGGCGGGGCCACGATCATCGTAGCGGCGGGCGCCGCGATCGTGTAGGGGACTGCCATTGACACCGCTGTCAAAACAGAGAATCGGATTATTGGAACACTCGACATGGCGGAACGGTAAGGGAAGAGATCGTCTCGAAACAGAAATAATTCTGGGGCAGGGCGATTGTACGTTTGTTGCGCCCGACAAAGCGTTTGCGTCGGTCTTAACGTGGCGATACAGACTCGGGTTCTGCCCGGTCTGGTATCAGCGAAGGGCTCGTTGCTGAACCGTTAACGGTCTGCAACATGAGGGTCGGGAGTAGGGAGTTGGGTTTCTGAATGGCATATGCTGATCGTGATACTACCGGCAGCCGCATCGTAGCGATCGTTATCTGTTCGCTGATCGTTGCGCTGTTCGGCTGGGCGTTCGTGACCGGCTTGGCGTCGAGCATCGCCAAGAAGGTCACCGAAAAACTGAATACGTTCGACGTGGCGCCGCCGCCGCCGCCGCCGCCGCCGGACAAGCCGCCGCCACCGCCGCCGGACCAGCCGAACCTGCCGCCGCCGCCGACCGCGCCGCCGGTGTTCAACGTGCCGGTTCCCGCGCCTGTGTCGTTCCCGCCGCAGCCGCCGCAGCCGCCGACGCTGGCCCCGCCGCAGCCGCCCGCGCCGCCGCAGCCGCCTGCGCCGCCGGCCCCGCCGCGCATCGCCACGCCCCTCAAGCCGAAGGGCAATCCGGGCGATTGGTTCCCGCAGGATTCCTATCCTGCCGCGGCCAAGCGTGCCGGCGCTCAGGGACGTGTGTCGGTTCGCCTGGGAGTTGGCACCGATGGTCGCGTGACCTCGTGCCAGGTTACCGCGTCGAGCGGCAATGCTGACCTGGACAGCACTACGTGCCGCCTGGCGCAGCGTAACGGCCGGTTCAATCCTGCCAAGGACGCCAACGGCACGCCCATCGAGACGACGTACGTGATCCCCGGCGTCCGTTGGGAACTGAAAGACGAATAAGCCATCGCCGGACGCGGACCATCCGCGTCCGGCAGTTATCGAGTTAAAGACGATCTAAAGAGGAAGCATCGAATGAGCATCTCCATCCTTAACGCTGACGCCTCGGGAGGCGCGGCCGAACAGTTCGGCGTGATGAACGCGCTCCACCAGGGCGGTTTCATCTCGTACACCGTAGCCGGCATCCTGACGATCATGCTGTTCTTCTCGCTGTACATCATGTTCACCAAGCTGTTCGAACAGCAGAAGATCATCAACCAGGCGCGCCGCGTGAAGGCGAGCTTCTGGAACGCGAACTCGCTGCGTGAAGGCGCCGCGAAGCTCGAGAAGAACTCGGCTTACAAGCAGCTGGTCGACGACGGTCTGTCGGCGCAGGAGCAGCACAGCCGCCTGACCGATCCGGTCGAGGCGCACGACTGGCTGCACGGCTCGCTGCAGCGTTCGGAAGACACGATCAATTCGCAGCTGGGCGGTGGTCTCGCCTTCCTCGCGACGGTCGGCGCGACCGCGCCGTTCATCGGTCTGTTCGGTACGGTGCTCGGCATCTACCGCGCGCTGATCAACATCGGCCAGGCCGGTCAGGCGTCGATCGACAAGGTCGCCGGCCCGGTCGGTGAAGCGCTGATCATGACCGCTTTCGGTCTGGTCGTCGCGGTTCCTGCCGTGCTCGCATACAACTGGCTGCAGCGCCGCAACAAGTCGATCGCGGAAGACCTCAGCGCCTTCTCGAACGACGTGCTGGGCTACCTGGCGTCGAACGGCGCGGTGCGGCCGACCGTCGCGGCGCGCAAGGGCGCGGCTCCGGCCGCCGCCGCCAAGCCGGCGACGGCCACCGCCGGTGGCGCTCCGGCCAAGCCCGGTTCGTAAGATGATTGGCGGGAGGAGCTTTTCCTCCCGCCCCAATCACCCGGCCGGATCGGCCGGGGGACATGATCAAGGATAGGATTGCTCAATGGCGTTCAGTTCCGGAGGCGGCGACGACGTGCCGATGTCGGACATCAACACCACGCCGCTCGTCGACGTGATGTTGGTTATGCTCATCATCTTCCTCATTGCGGTTCCTGTGGTGGTTCAGAACATCAAGCTGAAGCTGCCCGAGGTGAAATACGATCCGACCACGACCAAGCCGGAAAACGTCTCGCTGTCGATCACCAAGGACGACAAGGGTGCGTGCGCGGTCTATTGGGGTATGACGCGGATGGGTCATCAGGAGCTGTTCGACAAGGCCAGCAAGAAGATGAAGGCCGATATCGAGCGGCTGCAGGCGGCTGGCCCGATCGACCCCGACAAGATCCCCGAAGTGCATATTCGCGGTGACGTCGACGTGCCGTACAAGTGCGTGGGTGGCGCGATCTACACCATGCAGAGTGCCGGGTTCATCAAGGTCGGCTTCATCTCGCAGCCGCCGCCCAACGGCGGCCCCAATTCCTGACCGCCCGCGAATTAATACGGAGTTTTGAATCATGGCAATGAGTGGCGGCAGGGACGATGGCTCGCCGATGATGGACCTCAACATGACGCCGATGATCGACGTCCTGTTGGTGCTCCTGATCCTGTTCATCATGACCATCCCGGTCCAGACGCATGCGGTGAAGGTCGATCTGCCGGTCAAGTCGAACGCGGGGCCGCCGCCGGTCGAACCGCAGAAGAACAAGATCATCATCTACGCCGATGACCGGATGACGTGGAACGGCACCGAAATCGCGAGCAACGAGCAGCTCGCCCAGTATCTTGAGGCGACCAAGCAGATCGTGCCCGAGCCCGAACTGCATTTCCAGCCGTCGCCCGATGCGCGGTATGAGAAGGTCGACGAGGTGCTCGCGGTGATCAAGCGGTCGGGCGTCACCAAGCTCGGCTTCATCGGGAACGAATATTACGCCAACGAATTCTGACGCTTCCTCGTCGGATCGAAAGAGGGGCGGTCGCGCAAGCGGCCGCCCTTTTTCGTGCCTTTCGCTCTCCGATCCGCGCACAAGCGGCGGTGTCATTTAATTGTTGTCAAACTGTCATCTTGGTGTAACTTATTCGTCATTAAAGTGCCATATGATCGTAATGTGGCGCCGTTGCGAGGGAGACCGAAATGCGTGCCATTCCTACCGCATTCGCCACCTTGGCGATGGCAGTCGCCGTGACGGCCGGAGCACCGGCCATGGCGAAGGAGAAATTGGCAAACGCCGCGATCATGGCGGGCGACTATGGCGCCGCCGAGCGAATTCTTGTCGACCAGCCCCGCGCCTACAAGCAGCTGCCGGAGATGATGCTCAATCTCGCGTTCGTTTACGCGCAGACGGGACGCCAGGCGGAAGCGGGCGTGCTGTACCGCGAAGTCCTCAAACAGCCTGACGTGGACCTCGACAATTCGATTGGTTCGTCCTTGTCGTCGCACGAAATGGCGAAGATCGGCCTGTCGCGCCTGTCGCTGGCGTCGCGCTGATCACAAACGGGGCAGCGTGACCCCACGTTGCCCCATATATTTGCCGGCGCGGTCGGCGTAGCTCGTTTCGCACGGCTCGTTCCCTTGCAGGAACAGGAACTGGCACGCGCCTTCGTTGGCGTAAATCCTGGCCGGGAGCGGCGTCGTGTTCGAGAATTCGAGCGTGACATGGCCTTCCCATTCGGGCTCCAGCGGGGTCACGTTGACGATGATCCCGCACCGCGCATAGGTCGATTTGCCGAGGCAGATCACCAGCACGTCGCGCGGCACCCGGAAATATTCGACCGTCCGCGCCAGCGCGAAGCTGTTGGGCGGGATGATGCAGACGTCGGTCTTGCGGTCGACGAAGCTGTTCGCGGCGAAATCCTTCGGATCGACCGTCGCCGAATCGACGTTGGTGAAGATCTTGAACTCGTCGGCGACGCGCGCGTCGTAACCGTAGGACGACAGGCCGTAGCTGATGCAGCCTTCGCGCCGCTGCGCCTCGACGAACGGCTCGATCATGCCACGATCCAGCGCCTGTTCGCGAATCCAGCGGTCGGAAAGTATCGTCATTGTCGCCCTCTCTGCGATCAGCTTTCGCGGTTTTACGGATAGCGGGCAAGGGGGCGAAGCGAGGTTTACCCGGCCACCGCCAAGAGCCCGTCCGATTGAGATTGAACCGATCCTTGTGCTCCGGCGCAGGCCGGAGCGTTGGAGACTCCTGAAGCCGCGCTTGCCGCCAGCGCTCCGGCCTGCGCCGGAGCACGATTCCACCTGATACGGACGCACTCCAAGCAATCGCGCCTCAGCGATAGTCCGGCAATCGATGCATTCCACGGATCACTTGCGCATTGAACGAAGCCGGCGCGACCTTGAGCATCGTCCGCCATCCGATCCTGACCGGACCCGGAGCATGGGCGCCCCATCGCCCCTGGGCGGATCGCTGAACGAACGATCGGATGCGCGGCAAGCGCGCAGCCTCGAACGCCGGCAGTATCGCTTCGGGTGGCAGTCGCGCAGCCAACGTGCCGAGTGCGGCTGCATCCTCGATCCCCTGGCAAGCACCCTGGCCCAGATTTGGTTCCATCGCATGCGCGGCATCACCGACACAGAGGAGGCGGCCTTGCCCGAGCCGCTTGGGAGCCGGGCGCGAATATACGGCGAAGGGGATCAGCGATTCCCGCGAGGTGACCGCAACCGCTTCGACGATGCCCGGCGGCCAACCGATCATTCGCGCGTCCACCTCCGCCAGCGTTGGCGGCGGGGCGTTTTCGGACTGATCGCGGATGTAGAACCAGTATCGCCTGCCCTCGGCCAGATCGAACAGGCCAAAGCGTTCGCGGTTGCCCCAATATTCGCTGGCGCGATGGTGCGGCGTTGCCCCGGACGATTCGCTCGGCGCCAGCACGCCGCCATAGCCGCGATAGCATGGCATGTTGCCGATCAATCGTGTCGCGGTTTTCGACCAGATGCCATCGGCCATGATGGCGAGGTCGGCGGTCCGGGTGTCGCCTGTGCCCATGGTAATGCGCACGGACCCTTCGTCCTGAACCACCGCATCCACCCGCGCGCCGAGCGTCAGCGTTACCTCGCCGAGTTCCTCCAGCAATGCCGATTGCAGCAGCGCTCGTGTCGGCAGGTACGCGTTTGGGAATTCCGCTCCGATCGGCAACCCCTGTTCGAGAATCGCGCGGTCGCGTCGATCGCTCAATCGCATCGACCGGATCGGCGCCGCCTCGCGCTCGATCCGGGCGGCCGCGCCGAGTCGGCGCAGCGCGGCAATCGCATTCGGCCACAGGCTGAGCGCAGCCCCGGCGGGCGCCAGTGCCGTTTCACGCTCGACGATCGTCACCGAATATCCGGCGCGTCGCAATCCGATCGCCGCGGCCAGGCCAGCGATGCCGGCCCCGACGACGATCGCGCTGCGGGTCATGCCATGTCCAAATCCGCCGGACCGAAAGCATGCGGCAACAGATCGGACAGCCGATATGCCGCGATGGGTCCGCCCGTCAGCCCCGAGCAATAGATGGCGAGGTCGCGTTTGCCGAGTTGCGCGGCTTCGTTGAGAACTTGACGGCAGCGACCGCAGGGCAGGATAGGGGCGACGCCCTCCTTGCCCGTCATCCCGCCGACAATCCCGACCGCCGCGACATCGTGCAGCCGCCCTGCGGCGCTGGCGGTCGCCGTCGCCACCGTCTCGGCGCAGAGCGACAGGCCGTAGCTGGCATTCTCGACATTCGCGCCGGTGACGACGCTGCCGTCGGTCATCAGCAATGCCGCGCCGACCGAGAATCCCGAATAGGGCGCATAGGCATTCGCCGCCGCCGCGCGTGCCGCCGCGATCAATCGTTCACCATCGCTCATTTCGCCACCACATCCCAATTGACCGGCCCGGACACGCCGTCGATCCGACGCATATCGCTCGCGCGCCACATCCGCCATGGCCGTGCGGCATAATCGGGCGGGAAGAAATTCTGCGCGCTCCAGATCGGGCGGTCGAGCGCCTCGGTCACGCGATACCGCGCCTCGAACGCGCGGCTGACGAACAGGATGACCGGGCGCTCGCTATGCGTCTCGACCATGACGATGAAGCGGCGGAGTTCCTCCAGCACGACATCGCGCGCCGGCCGGGTATCGCAACCGGGGGCGAAATCGAGCGACAGCGCCGGCGGCAGCGGGTCGTCGGCGCGCGGCACGGTCGTGTTGAAATTGTTCGCCTGGTCGGCGGCGGGGCGGCACAGCGACCAGACATGGATCGCGCCGCGCCGTATCCCGGTGGCGGCGGCACCGCGCCAATTGTCCTCGAACCGCGCGTCGCGATCGGCGCCGTCGGTCGCGACGACATAGCCGAAATCGGCGCCCGCCGCCTTGACGGCGTCCCAATCGACCGGCCCGTTCGCCGCCGACACGTCGACGCCCTGGAACCGGAACGTCGCGGCGGACGGACGCCAGTTGAGCGCGAACAGGTACAGCGCCAGCGCGAACGCGCTCGCAACGGCGGCCAGGCCGCCCCACAGCCAGAGCCGCCGCGACACGTCAGCCCCGGATGTGCAGCACGCAGATCAGCGTGAACAGCCGCCGCGCGGTGTTGAAATCGACCTCGATCTTGCCCCCCAGCCGCTCCTTGAGAAGCTCGGCGGCGTCGTTGTGGATGCCGCGCCGCGCCATGTCGACCGTCTCGATCTGCGCCGGCGTCGCGTGGCGGATCGCGTCGAAATAGCTGTCGCAGATCGCGAAATAGTCCTTGATCGGACGTCGCAGCGTGCCGAGCGACAGGATCAGTGTTTCAAGCGGCGATCCGTCCTCGCGCGAGAGATCGAGCACCAGCCGCCCTTCCTCGACCGCCAGGCCGAGCAAATACGGCCCCGCATAATCGTCGGGATAGTCGCGGTGCGGCCGAAAGCTGTTTTCCTCGATCAGGTCGTAGATCGCGATGCGGCGTTCCTGCTCGACATCGGCGTTGCGCCACATGATCGTGCGCTCGTCGAGCTTGATTTCCTTGATGCGATGATCGGCCACGGTTCGGCGCTTATCCCCATCCATCTGGATTATCCACAGTTGAGCCGAACAAGGAGGGGCGTAGAAGCGGGAACATGGCCACCGCGATTCACTCCCTGCCCACCACCGAACCCCAGACCCTGCCCCAGAATGTCGAGGCGGAGGCGGCGTTGCTGGGCGCGATGATGATCGACAATCGCATCGCCGACGACACCGACCGGCTGACCAAGGATCATTTCTTCGAGCCGCTGCACGGGCGAATCTTCGCCGCGATCAAGAATCTGCGCGAGCAAGACATGACCGCGACGCCGGTGACGCTGCGGCCGATGTTCGAGGCCGATCCGGCGATGAAGGAACTGGGCGGCCCCGGCTATCTGGCGCGGCTGACCGGGTCGGGCGCGGGGCTGATCGGCGCGCGGCAGTTCGCGGCGCAGATCTACGACCTGGCGATGCTGCGCACGCTGATCGAGGTCGGGCGCGACCTGGTCGATAACGCGATGGACACGTCCAAAGAGGTCAATCCGCGCGCGCAGATCGAAGCGGCCGAGGAGGAATTGTTCAAGGTCGCCGCCGACGGCGGCAGCGAATCGTCGGTCAAGACCTTCGCCCAGGCCAGCACCGCGGCGATCCAGATGGCCGATCGTGCGCTCAATTCGGGCGGCGGCGTGTCGGGCGTCACCACGGGGCTCAGTTCGGTCAACGCCAAGATGGGCGGGTTCCACCGCTCCGACCTGATCATCCTCGCCGGACGTCCCGGCATGGGCAAGACCTCGCTCGCCACCAACATCGCGTTCAACGCGGCGCAACGCTACATGCAGGACGAACAGGACGGGATCGATCCGAAGCAGCGGATCGGGGCCAAGGTCGCGTTCTTCAGCCTTGAAATGTCGGCGGACCAGCTCGCGACGCGCGTGCTGGCGGAACAGTCGCGGATTTCGAGCCAGGACCTGCGCATGGGCAAGATCAGCCAGTCGGAGATGGACCGGCTGGTGGTCACCTCGGGCGAGTTGCAGAACCTGCCGTTCGTGATCGACGACACCGCCGGCCTGACGATCGGTCAGCTTCATACCCGGATGCGGCGGTTGCAGCGGCGGCATGGCGCGGACGGGATCGGCATGGTGGTGGTCGATTACCTCCAGCTCCTGCAGGGCAGCGGGTCGCGTGCGAGCGACAATCGCGTGCAGGAGATTTCGGAGATCAGCCGCGGGCTGAAGACGCTGGCCAAGGACCTGAACGTCCCCGTGCTCGCGCTGTCCCAGCTCAGCCGCGCCGTCGAGCAGCGCGAGGACAAGCGCCCGCAATTGTCGGACCTGCGCGAATCAGGGTCGATCGAACAGGACGCCGACGTCGTGCTGTTCGTCTATCGCGAGGATTATTACATCGCGGCCAAGGAGCCGAAAAAGCCGGTCGATGGCGACGACGTGAAGATTTTCGAAGACTATGCGAAATGGGGCCAGGACATGGAGCGCGTCCACGGCCTCGCCGAGCTGATCGTCGCCAAGCAGCGCCACGGTTCGACCGGCAAGGTGATCCTGAAATTCGAGCCGCAATATACGTTGTTCAGCGATTATGCCGGGGATTATACCGGGCCGGCGTACGAATAATTTCCCTCTCCCCTTGTGGGAGAGGGAGGGAGCCGACGCAGTCGGCGGAAGGGTGAGGGGGAGTGAGACTTAAGTCCCCCTCATCCTTCCCACTCGCTGCGCGAGCGGGTCCCTTCCTTCTCCCACAAGAGGAGAAGGAAATCAGAACACCGGCTCCTCGCCCGGTTTCTCGGGCACATGGATGCCGCATTCGGTCTTGTCCCAGCCGCGCCAGCGGCCCGCGCGCGGGTCTTCGCCGGGCTGGACCTTCGATGTGCACGGCTGGCACCCGATCGAGGCATAGCCGTCGGCTTCGAGCGGATGGCGCGGCAGGTCGTATTCGGCGAAATAGGCGTCGAGGTCGGCCTTCAGCCAGTCGCCGAGCGGATTCACCTTCAGCCGCCCGTCCTCGACCTCGAACCGCGCGATATTCTGGCGCGTCTGCGACTGGAACGCCTTGCGCCCCGAAATCCAGCTGTCGAGCCCAGCCTTGGCGCGGCGGAGCGGTTCGACCTTGCGGATTTCGCAGCAGCCGTCCGGGTCGTACGACCAGCGCAATTGCTGCGCGTCCTTCGCCGCCAGCATTGCGGGATCGGGGGTGATCGTGCGGCTGTCGCTCAGGCCGAACGCCGCCAGCAACGTGTCGCGATAGGCGAGCGTTTCGGTAAACATCCGCAACGTGTCGACGAACACCACCGGCGTCGTCGGGTCGGCGCGCGCGACGAGGTGGAGCAGCACCGCGCTTTCGGTGCCGAAGGACGACACGACCGCGGTGTCGCCCAGGATGCCTTCGGCGAACAGCGCGCGCAGCATCGCCAGCGTATCGACGCCGGCGAACCGCGCGTTCAGCGCGTCCGCGTCGGCCTGGGTGAAGGCGGGCGCGGTGTCGATCATGTCGACCTTGCGCGCCATGCTAGCCATGCCGCAGCTTCCATACCGGCACCGCGCCGTCGGCGGCGGTCTGGTAACGGTAGTGGTAGCGGCTCAGGCTTGCTTCCAGCACCGCCGTGTCGATCGGCTTGTCGGGAGCGAATCCGTCGAAGCCGCAGCGGCGCATATGGTCGATCTGGTCGACCAGCACGTCGCCGGTCGCGCGCAACTCACCTTTATATCCCGCCTCGCGCAGGATCTGCGCCGACGAATAGCCGCGGCCGTCGCGGAAGCGCGGAAAGTCGATCTCGATCAAGGCGATATGGTCGAGGTGGGGCAACAGCCGCCGTGCATCCTCGCCGGCTTCGAGACGGACCGCCGAGGAGTTCGACTGGTCGAGGAATGCGTCCAAGGTGACGGCAGGTTCCTCGGCCGCATCGTCGTCGCGGAAACGCAAGGGGTCAGCCATCTTAAAGCCCCTCCCTTTCAAGGGAGGGGTTGGGGTGGGTGAGTGACCGCGAGACGGTGACTATAAAAGATGCGGCTCCAGTATCGCCATGACGCGACCCACCCCCGACCCCTCCCTTCCAGGGAGGGGAGACCAGCTTACCCATAGATCGCCTCCTTGAACGGTTCGAACCCGACGCGGCGATAGGTGTCGAGGAAGCGTTCGCCGTCCGCGCGCACCGCCAGATATTTGTCGGTCACGCGCTCGACCGCATCGACGATGCCGTCCTCGTTGAAGCCGGGGCCGGTGATCTTGCCGAGGCTGGCATCCTCCGCGCCCGATCCGCCGAGCAATAGCTGGTAATTCTCGGTGCCTTTCCGGTCGACGCCGAGGATGCCGATATGCCCGGCATGATGGTGGCCGCAGGCGTTGATGCAGCCCGAAATCTTGAGCTTGAGTTCGCCCAGTTCGCGCTGCCGGCCGAGATCGGCGAAGCGCGTTGCGATCTTCTGCGCGACCGGGATCGAGCGCGCGTTGGCGAGGCTGCAATAATCGAGGCCGGGACAGGCGATGATGTCGCTGATCAGGTCGAGATTGGCGGTGGCGAGGCCGTTCGCGGCGAGCGTCCGCCACAGTTCATACAGGTCGGCCTTGCGAACATGCGGCAGGACGATGTTCTGCGCATGGGTCACGCGGAGTTCGTCGAAACTGTACTTTTCGGCAAGGTCGGCCATCAGCTCGATCTGTTCGGCGCTCGCGTCGCCGGGGATGCCGCCGACCGGTTTCAGGCTGATATTGACGATCGCATAACCCGGCGCCTTGTGCGCCTTGACGTTGCGGTCGACCCATAAAGCGAAATCGGGGTCGCTGCGGTCGATCTCGTCCGGCAGGCCGGTTTCCCACGCGGGCGGCTCGAAATAGGCGGCGATGCGGTCGAATTCCGCGCGCGGCACGTTCGATCCGTTGGCGAGGATATGTTGCCACTCCGCCTCGACCTGGCGGGTGAATTCCTCCTGGCCGAGCTCGTGGACCAGGATCTTGATTCGCTGCTTGTGGATATTGTCGCGGCGGCCGCCCCGGTTCCACACGCGCAAGGCGGCCTCGATATAGCTGAACAGATCGTCGGCGGGCAGGAACGGCCGGATCAGCGGCGCGACGAACGGCGTGCGCCCCATGCCGCCGCCGATATAGACCTCGAAGCCCAGCTCGCCTGTCTCATTCCTGACCAGCTTCAGCCCGATATCGTGCAGCCGGATCGCCGCGCGATCCTCGTCCGCCGCCGTCACCGCGATCTTGAACTTGCGCGGCAGGTAGCTGAATTCCGGGTGGAAGGTGGTCGCCTGGCGGATCAGCTCGGCCCAGGGGCGCGGGTCGCACACCTCGTCCGCCGCCGCGCCGGCATATTGGTCCGACGACAGGTTGCGGATGCTTTCGCCGCTGGTCTGGATCGCGTGCATCTGCACGGTCGCCAGGTCGGCGAGAATGTCGGGCGCCTGTTCGAGCTTGATCCAATTGTACTGGATGTTCTGGCGCGTGGTGAAATGGCCATAGCCGCGGTCATACTTGCGGGCGATGTGTCCCAGCATCCGCATCTGGCGGCTGTCGAGCGTGCCATAGGGGATCGCGACGCGCAGCATATAGGCGTGGAGCTGGAGGTAGAGCCCGTTCTTCAGCCGCAGCGGCTTGAACTGGTCGTCGGTCATCTGTCCGGCAAGCCGGCGGCGCGCCTGGTCGCGGAATTCCTCGACACGCGCATCGACGATCGCCTGGTCGTATTTGTCGTACTTGTACATTAGCGGGCCGCCTGACGTTCGCCGGAAGAATTGATCGCGCGAAGACGCAAAGACGCGAAAGAGGAAGAATGGGTTCGCGCAGAGGCGCGGAGGCGCGGAGAACCTACACTCGGCTGTGCCAGCAGCTCCCTTTTATCCAGCAAGCAGAGTATCTGAGCGCGCTGATCGCGCGCGCCTTCCCTGCGCCTCCGCGCCTCTGCGCGAACAACTTCTTCTTCGCGTCTTAGCGTCTTAGCGCGAACCAAAATCATATCACCCAATTCCCCGCGTCGGGATCGCTCGGCTTGAGCGTCAGGTCGGGTCGCACGGTCGGGCCGAGCGCGCGGATGCGGTCCTTGATATGCGCGGGGCGGGGACCCTCGGGCGTCTCGGTCGCGTCGATGATCGTGCCGCCATTGACCCGGCACGCGCCGTCCTCGGCATGCAGGATCGCTTCGCCGCGATCGCCGACATCCACCGCATCCTCGATGTGGCGCGACCAGCCGTTGCCGGTCCACCAGATCACGTCGCCCGTGGGCAGGTCGTTACCGGTCAGGATCTTCATGCCGCGGCGGCCTCCGCAACCCGCGCCCAGCGGGCGAGCTTGTCCTCGGCATCGGACAATTCGACGACCTCGCCGACGACGATGATCGCCGGGCTCTGCACCTTCTCGCGCTCGACCATCGGGCCGAGGTCGGCGAGCAGCGTCTTGAGCGCGCGGCTGCCGTCGAGCGTGCCTTTCTCCAGCACCGCGACCGGCATTTCGGGCGCGACGCCGTCCGCCATCAATTTGTCGGCGATGTCGGGGCAGGTCGCGACGCCCATGTAGATGACGAGCGTGCGGCCCTTGCCGGCGAGGCCCGACCAATCCTGATCGGCCAGCCCCTTGCACTGGCCGGCGACGAAGCTGACCGCCGAGGCGTGGTCGCGGTGGGTGAGGGGGAGCATCGCCTCCGCCGCGCAGCCGAGCGCCGCCGACACGCCGGGGATCACCTCGACCGGCAGGCCGGCGGCGCGCACCGCTTCGACCTCTTCGCCGCCGCGCCCGAAAATGAACGGGTCGCCGCCCTTCAGCCGCACGACGATCGCGCCGGTGCGGACGTGCGCGACGATCAGCGCGTTGATCGCTTCCTGGGACAAAGTGTGTCGCGCGCGCTGCTTGGCGACCGAGATGCGGTGCGCCTCGGGCCGGGCGAGATCGAGCACGCGCGGATCGATCAGGCCGTCATGGACGACGACGTCGGCGGATTTCAGCGCCGCCACCGCGCGAACGGTGAGCAGGCCAGGATCGCCGGGACCGGCGCCGACCAGGATGACGCGCCCGCGCGCTTGCGGATCGAGGATGCTTGCCATGATGCGACGGCAGATGGTCCGGCGCGCCGCCGACGGCAACCGATGGATGCTTTCGCGGGGCCTAGCGAAACTTTCCCGGATCGCTGGCGGTGGCCGCCAGTTCGCGTGCACGCCGCTCCAGCCGGATCGCCTCATCGATCAGTTCGGCCGCCGCCGCGGAGTCCTTTTTACCGACCGCGATATCGAGACAGTTTCCGGCTTCGATGTGGAGGCGAACGGCGCGGGGCGGAAAGGTGATCGGATCGAACTGTATTTTCATGATGTTTACGAGGTGTGGAATGCCGCAACGTGCCGGGAGTTCCGGCGCGTTGCGACAGACCGTTCCGATCGTCATTCCTCGCGTTGGCCGACCAGGCCGAGCAGCAGCTGGAACATGTTGATCAGGTTCAGGTAGAGCGACAGAGCGCCCATGATCGCCATCTTGTCGAGGCTTGCATGACCGCGATATTCGACGAATTCGCTTTTCAGCCGCTGCGTGTCCCAGGCGGTCAGGCCGGCGAACACGACGACGCCCACCACCGACACCAATATCTGCAGCATCGACGAGCCGAGGAAGAGGTTGACCAGGCTGACGCCGATCACCGCGATCAGGCCGACCATCAGGAACGATCCGAGCCCCGTCAGGTCGCGCCTGGTGGTGTAGCCCCACAGGCTCAGCCCCGCGAACATCGCGGCGGCGGTGAAGAAGGCGCTGGCGATGCTGGTGCCGGTGAACACCAGGAAGATGCTCGCCATCGACACGCCCATCACCGCGGCGAACGCGAAGAAGGCGGTGCGCGCGCCGGCGGTGGTCATGCGATCGATGCGGAAGCTGAAGAACATCACGAACGCGAGCGGCGCGAAGATCGCCACCCATTTGAGCGGGGTGCCGAAGATCAGCGCCGACAGCGGCGGCGTCGCGGCGACGGCGAGCGCGACCAGCCCGGTCAGCGCGAGGCCGAGCCCCATGTTGCGATAGATGCCGAGCATATAGGCGCGCAGGTCGGCGTCGAACGCCGCGCTCGCCCGTGTCGGGCGGGAGATGGGAGGAAAGGTTTCCATATGTCCTGGCTCCAGGGTCAGACGGTCGCCGCGCGGCGGCCGAGCGCGATCCGCGCGGTGCGCCGCATCTCGGCGGCGTCGGGAACGTGCCGGAACAGGCGATCCTTGATCGCCAGGCGGCGTTTCTTGAGGTCGCGAAGACGCACGGCATCGGGCACGACGCGCGCCCGTTCGCGGCGGATTTCGCGGTTGATCATCTGGTGAGCGGCGATCAGCCGCTCGATCAAATTGGACATGCAAGCCACTCCATCGACGGTTCATCGATCGAGGCTGGTTCGGTTGGGAATCGGGGGCGCCGGAGAGAGGGCAACCGAACCTGCACCGAGTTCACCTCGATGCGGTCCGACATCACGTGGGCTTGTTCAGCCCTCGCCAGAGGGGCCCGGTCCGCAAGGCTTAAACTAGGGAAGTCGCGGAAGGTTTCAAGGGGTGTCCGACTCCCCTCCCTGCAAGGGAGGGGAATGCGTTACTCCGGCTCATACTCCCGCAGCCCGATCCCGATCGACGCGCGGGCGGCGTCCGCCTCGTTCGACACCACCGGATAGGCGCAATAATCGGCGGCGTAATAGGCGCTGGGGCGGTGATTGCCCGACCAGCCGATCCCGCCGAACGGCGCGCCCGAGCTGGCGCCGTTGGTCGGCTTGTTCCAGTTGACGATTCCCGCGCGGGCATTGGCCCAGAAACGGTTGTAGAGGTCGGGCGTCTGGCTGATCAGGCTCGCCGACAGGCCGTAGCGGGTGTTGTTCGCTTCGGTCATCGCCGCGTCGAAATCGTCGGCGCGGATCACTTGGAGAATCGGGCCGAACAGTTCGATGTCGGGGCGGTCGTCGAGCGCGGTGACGTCGACGATGCCGGGCGTCAGGAACGGCAGGTTCGGCTGCGGGCGTTGCAGGTGGCGGATCGGTCTCGCCCCGCGCAGCACGAGTTCGAGGAAGCTTTCGCCGAGCATGTCGGCGGTCTCGTTGTCGATCACCGGTCCCATGAACGGCGCGGGATTGTCGTGCGGCGCGCCGACGATCAGGCGGTCGACGATCTTGCCGAGTTCGCCGATCAGCGGTTCGTACAGTTTGTCGTCGACGATCAGGCGGCGCGCGGCGGTGCAGCGCTGGCCGGCGCTGGTAAAGGCCGATTGCACGATCAGGACCGCCGCAGCGTAGAGATCGGGCGTGTCCCACACGATGATCGGGTTGTTGCCGCCCATTTCGAGCGCGAGGATCTTTTCGGGTCGCTCGGCGAACTGGCGGTTGAGCGCGATGCCGGTGCGCGCCGATCCGGTGAACAGCAGCCCGTCGATATCGGGGTGCGACGCCAGCGCCTTACCCTCGGCCGGCCCGCCGATCAGGATGCGCGCGCACCCCTCGGGCACGCCCGCCTCGCGCAGGCAATCGACCATGAACGCGCCCGATGCGGGGGTCTTTTCGGACGGCTTGAACACCACCGCATTGCCCGCGATCAGCGCCGGGACGATGTGGCCGTTGGGCAGGTGCGCGGGGAAATTATAGGGGCCGAGCACCGCCAGCACGCCGTGCGGCTTGTGGCGCAGCGCCATGCGGCTGCCCATCGGCGCGTCCATCCGCCGCTGGCCGGTGCGTTCGGAATAGGCCGAGACCGAGATATCGACCTTGGCGACGACCGATTCGACCTCGGTCTTGGCTTCCCATAGCGGCTTGCCGGTCTCACGCGCGATCAGGTCGGCGAATTGGTCGGCGTGCCGGCGGACGACATTGGCGTAGCGGCGCAGCGTTTCGATGCGGAAGGTGACGGGTTTCGCCGCCCATTCCGCCCAGCTCGCGCGGGCAATGGCGATCTCGGTATCGGCGTCACCGATCGCGCCGCGCCACAACTCGGCGCCGGTCGCGGGTTCGTGGGAGATGAGTTCGGCTGGCATTCGCGATATGTCCTAGCGGGTCGTCGGGCCGGCGGCTAGCGCCGTGCCCATTTCGCGGATCGCGGCGATTTTGGCATGCAGCGGCGCCCAATCGTCGCGTTCCGCGATGGCGGACCAGATCGCCTCGACCTCGTCGATCAGCATCGAGCAGGGTTCGCCCGCCCAATATGGGTCATCGCGCGTGGCGCGTGGCGCATAGGCGGCGATCGCGGCGCGGACTTGCGCCCATTCGTCGCCATAGGTTTCGGGCAGCGCGCCGCCGAACGCGTCGAAGAAGAACCGGTCGACCGGCGTCGCGGTGCCGCGCAGGACGGGCTCGATCGTCTGGACGAGCCGGCGGTCGCTTTCGGGATCGCGCGGCGTCAGGCCGAGCCGCCACAGGATCGCGTCGCTGACGGCGCGTTGATACTGCTCGCCGAACGTGTCGAGCACCGCGATCAGCGGCTCGGCCTCGCAGAGCGGGCGCAGCGACACGGCGAGCTGCATCGCGTCCCAATGGATCGCTTCGGGCTGGCGACCGAACGCGTAGAGCCCGGCATGGTCGAAATAGGCGGCGGTGAAGGCCGGGTCCCAGGTCGGGTTGAACCGCCACGGGCCATAATCGAAGCTTTCGCCGGTGACGTTGATGTTATCGGAATTGAGCACGCCGTGGACGAACCCGGCGGCCATATAGCTTGCCGCGAGTCGTGCGGTGCGCCGGACGACCAGGTCGAGCAGCCGCACCGGCGCGTCGTCGCCGGGCTCTTCGCCGTAGAGATGGCGGAGGACGTAGGCGGTCAGCGCCTTGAGGCTGTCCTCGTCGCGAAGATAAGCGAGCCGCTGGAACGTGCCGATGCGGATATGGCTGTGGCTGAGCCGTACCAGCACCGCCGATCGCGTGGGCGAGGGTTCGTCGTTGCGGTCCAGCGCCTCGCCGGTCTCGATCAGCGAGAAGGTCCGCGAGGTCGGCACGCCGAGCGCTTCGAGCATCTCGGTCGCCAATATCTCGCGCACGCCGCCTTTGAGCGTCAGCCGCCCGTCGCCGAATCGGCTGTACGGCGTCTGCCCCGATCCCTTGGTGCCGAGGTCCATCAGGCGGTTGCCGCCGTCGCGCATCTGCGCGAACAGGAACCCGCGCCCGTCGCCGATATCCGGGTTGTACACGCGGAACTGATGCCCGTGATAGCGCAGCGCGAGCGGCTGTTGCAGCGTGCCGGGGAGCGGCGCGAATCGGCCGAAATGCGCGACCCACGCATCGTCGCTCAGCGAATCGAGCCCGACCGTCCCCGCCGCGCGATCGTTGCGGAAGCGCAGGATCGTCCGGGGGAAATCCGCCGCCGCGACCGGATCGTAGAATGCGTCGCCCAGGTCCAGAATGGCGGTTTCGGGGCGATATGCTTGCGGGCGGGCGGCCATGCGGCAATATGGCGACGACGCCCAACAGGACGCAACCATGCCGGCTTATGAAAATCGTTACTGGGAGTCCGACGACGAGGTGCGGTTGCACTATCGCGACTATCCGGGGCGCCAGGATCGCCCGCCGATCCTGTGCTTTCCCGGCCTGACGCGGAATGCGCGCGATTTCGAGGACGTGGCGGACCGGCTGGCGGGCGAGTGGCGAATCATCGCGGTCAATTTCCGCGGGCGCGGCGGGAGCGCGGCGGCCAAGGACCCGATGACCTATGTCCCGACCACCTATGTCAGGGACGTCGAGGCGCTGCTGACCGAGCTGGAGGTCGACCGTTACGTCGCGTTCGGCACGTCGCTGGGCGGGATCGTGACGATGCTGCTCGCGGCGACCACGCCGCGGACACTGGCGGGCGTGCTGCTCAACGATGTCGGGCCGGAGATCGAATCGGCGGGGCTGGCGCGGATTCGTTCCTATGTCGGAAAATCCAACGTCTGGCCGACCTGGATGCATGCCGCGCGCGCGGTGCAGGAGGGCAATGCCGACGTCTATCCGAATTACGGCGTCCAGGACTGGCTGGCGATGGCGAAGCGGCTGTACCGGCTCAACAGCGCGGGGCGGATCGTGCTCGATTACGACATGAAGATCGCCGAGCCGTTCCGCGTGCCCGGCAACGAAGCCGCGCCGGATATGTGGCCGGTGTTCGACGCGCTGAAGCAGGTGCCGACGCTGATCGTGCGGGGCGCGCGGTCGGACGTGCTGGGCGAGGCGACCGCGAAGAAGATGGTCGAACGGCTCGACGACGCGGAACTCGTGACGGTGCCCGATGCCGGCCATACCCCGATGCTCACCGAGCCGGCGGCGGTGGCGGCGATCGACCGGCTGCTCGACCGAGTCGCGCGGGAACCCGTGAAAGCTCGACGGTCAGCTTGATCGATCGCGCCGAAGCTGGGTAGGGGCGTAACGATGCCCCAGCCGCTCAACATCCTGCACATGCATTCGTCGTTCGATCTCGGCGGCAAGGAAGCGCGCGCGGTGCGGCTGATGAACGCGTTCGGCGACCGCGCGCGGCACACGATCGTGTCGGCCATGCCCGACGCGCTGTCGGCGCGCGATGCGATCGCCGGCGGCATCGCTTATGAAATCGCGCAGAATCCGCCGCCGCTGACCGGCCGGCCCTCGGTCGCGCGGTTCGAGGTGCTCGCGAAATATATGCGCCGCTTCGACCTGGTGCTGAGCTACAATTGGGGCGGGATCGACGCGGTGATGGCGAAGCGCGCCTTCCCCAAGGGCGCGCCGCCGGTGATCCATCATGAGGACGGCTTCAACGCCGACGAAGCGGTGCGGCTGAAGGCGCGCCGCACGGTCTATCGCCGGCTCGCGTTCGGCGCGGCGCATGCGGTGGTGGTGCCGTCGGTCACGCTGGAGCACCTCGCCAGGACGGTGTGGAAGATCGCGCCGCCGCTGCTCCACCGCATCCCCAACGGTATCCAGACCGCGCTCTACGCGCGCCAGCCCGATCCCAAGGCGATCCCGGGGTTCGAGCGCAAGCCGGGCGAGGTCGTGGTCGGCGCGCTGGCGGGCCTGCGCGAGGTCAAGAACCTGCCGGCGCTGGTCCGCGCCGTGGCCGGCTGCCCCGCGAAGATCCGGCTGGTGATCGTCGGCGAGGGGCCGGAACGCGACAAGATTTTACAGACCGCGGCCAATATGGCGATGACCGACCAGCTCGTCATGCCCGGCTTCCTGCCCGACCCGCATCGTTATGTCGGCCTGTTCGACATCATGTCGCTCTCGTCGCTCAGCGAGCAATTCCCGATCTCGATCGTCGAAGGGATGGCCGCCGGCCTGCCGATCGCCGCGACCAATGCCGGCGACATGCTCCACATGGTGAGCCGGGAGAATTGGCCGCTGATCGACGAGCACCGCAACGAAGTCGGCCTGCGCGACGTGATCCAGGCGGCGGCGGCGAACCCGGCTGGCCGCGCCGCGGTGGGCAAGGCCAACCGCGCCAAGGCCGTCGCCGAATATGACGAAAAGACCATGATCGCCTCCTATCGCGCGCTCTACGAGGGGGCGGTCGGCAGGGCAGGCAGCCTGACCTAAGTTCGTATTTACTCGCACGCGCGCATCCACGCGCTATAGCGGTGCATCGCTGTTCCAGGAGACCGACGTGTTCAAGGGCTTGAAGCCTATCATCTACAATGGCCGCGAGGTCTGGCCGCTGGTCGAAGGCGGCAAGGGTGTCGCCGCGACCAATCATGCCTCGGCGGGGGCCTGGGCGGCGGCGGGCGGCATCGGCACGGTCAGCGCGGTCAATGCCGACAGCTACGATCCCGAAGGCAAGATCATCCCGCAAGTCTATCGCGCGCTGACGCGGCGCGAGCGGCATGAGGAACTCGTCGAATATGCGATCGAGGGCGCGGTCCAGCAGGTCCGGCGCGCGTTCGACATCGCCGGCGGCAAGGGCGCGATCAACATCAACGTGCTGTGGGAAATGGGCGGCGCGCAGCGGGTGCTGCACGGCGTGCTGGAACGGACGCGCGGCCTCGTCGCGGGCGTGACGTGCGGCGCGGGCATGCCGTACAAATTGTCCGAGATCGCAGCATCATACAACGTCAATTACCTGCCGATCGTCAGCTCCGGCCGCGCCTTTCGCGCGCTGTGGAAGCGCGCTTATTCGAAGGCGGCGGAGTGGCTGGCGGCGGTGGTCTATGAAGACCCCTGGCTGGCCGGCGGGCATAACGGCCTGTCCAACGCCGAAGACCCGCTGAAGCCGCAGGACCCGTATCCGCGCGTCAAGGAATTGCGCGAGACGATGCGCGAGGGCGGCATTCCCGACGACGTGCCGATCGTGATGGCGGGCGGCGTCTGGTATCTGCGCGACTGGAACGACTGGATCGACAATCCCGAGCTTGGCGCGATCGCGTTCCAGTTCGGCACGCGCCCGCTGCTGACGCAGGAAAGCCCGATCCCGCAAGGGTGGAAGGCAAGGCTGACCGATATCGAACCCGGCGAGGTGCTGCTCCACCGTTTCTCGCCGACCGGTTTCTATTCGAGCGCGGTGCGCAATCCGTTCCTGCGTAACCTCGAGGCGCGCTCCGACCGCCAGATCGCCTTTTCGGCGCAGGAAGCGGGCGACCATACCTTCCAGCTCGATGTCGGCGTGAAGGGCAAGAATTTCTGGGTGACGCGCAACGACCTGCTGCGCGCGCGCGAATGGTTCGGCCACGGTTTCACCGATGCGCTCAAGACCCCCGACAATACTTTGGTGTTCGTGACGCCGGAGGAAAAGGCCATCATCCGCAAGGACCAGGCCGATTGCATGGGTTGCCTCAGCCAGTGCGCCTTCTCGTCGTGGAAGGACAGCGAGACCAATTCGACCGGCCGCCTGGCCGATCCGCGCAGCTTCTGCATCCAGAAGACGTTGCAGGACATCGCGCATGGCGGCGACACCGACCAGAACCTGATGTTCGCCGGGCACGGCGCGTATAATTTCAAGAAGGACCCGTTCTATTCGAACGGCTTCGTGCCGACGGTGAAGCAGCTGGTCGACCGGATTCTGACGGGGGATTGATCCGGGACAGTTGCTTCTCTTTGTCCACAATATCACTTATATAGTGGACAAGGAGATTGCGATGTCCGGAACGATGACCCTGAATGTACGCGTAAGCGGCGCGCTCAAGGATCACATCGCCGCCAGTATCGGCGATGAGGGCCTGTACGACAATGCCAGCGAATATGTCCGTGCCCTGATTCGCCGCGATCATGCCGATGCACAGCGTTTCGCCACCCTCAAGGCGGAATTGCAGGCGGCGTTTGCCGAGCCCGAAGGTAATGCGGTGGAGATCGACGCCGAAACGTTCCTGGCGCGGATGCATGAAAAATACGGATGACCGGCTATCGTCTCCAGCCGCGCGCCCTTGCTGCCCTCGACGACATCTACCGCTATTCGCGTGAAAACTGGGGAAAAGAGCGCGCCGAAGAATATGTTGGCGGCTTTTTCGAGATTTTTGAGGCGTTAGCCCAGCGAAAGTTCGCGCGGCGTGTCATCCCTCCGCATTTCGGCGTTGAAGGGTTTCGTCATCGCCATCGCCGCCACCTGATTTATTGGCGTCCCGACGCCGATGGCATAGCGGTCATCTTCGCGATCCTGCACGAACGCATGCACCAGGCTGCGCGGCTGGACGATAGCGACTGGTATGACGTGGCCTAAATCCACCCCTCCAGCACCTGGTCGGGCGGGCGGTGGCCGTCGGCCCAGTGCTGGATGTTGGAGATGACGCGCTCGCCGGTCGCGATCCGCGCTTCGTAGGTCGCCGATCCCATGTGCGGCAGCAACACGACGTTCGACAGCGCCAGCAGCCGCGCGTCGATCGCGGGTTCGTGTTCGAACACGTCGAGCCCGGCGCCGGCCAGCCGGCCCGCTTCCAATGCGTCGATCAGCGCGGCCTCGTCGATCGCGGTGCCGCGCGAGGTGTTGATCAGATAGGCTTCGGGCTTGAGCAGCCCCAGGCGGCGCGCGTCGATGACATGTTCGGTCTGGTCGGTGTGCGGCGTGTGGATCGTGACGAAATCGGACCCGGCGAGCATCTCGTCGAGATCGGCATGCCAGGTCGCGCCGAGTTCCGCCTCCAATGCTTCCGGCAGGCGATGGCGGTTATGATAATGCACCGTCAGTCCGAACGGCCGCGCCCGCGCCGCGACCGCCTGGCCGATCCGGCCCATCCCGACGATTCCCAGCGTCTTGCCGCCGATCCGGTGCCCCAGCATCGCGCCGGGGCTCCAGCCGCGCCATTGCCCCGACCGCGCCAGCTTCTCACCCTCGGCCAGCCGCCGCGGCACCGACAGGATCAGCGCCATCGTCATGTCGGCGGTGTCGTCGGTCAGCACCCCCGGCGTGTTGGTGACCAGGATACCGCGTGCCCGCGCCGCCTTCAGGTCGATATGGTCGACGCCGTTGCCGAAATTGGCGATCAGCTTCAGCCGGTCGCCCGCCGCCTCGATCACATCCTCGTCGATCGCGTCGGTCACGGTCGGGACCAGCACGTCGGCGTCCTGGATCGCCGCGAGCAAGTCGTCGCGCGACATCGCGATATCGTCGCGGTTGAGTTGCGCGTCGAACAGCTCGGCCATGCGGTCCATCACCGCATCGCTCAATTCGCGGGTCACGATCACACGCGGTTTTCGTCTCGAATTGGGCATGTTCGGGGGCTTGGCGCTGGTTTTGGCCCAGGTCAATCGGTTGATGCGGAACGCCCCGGCGCGATACAAGAGGGTTTGAATGATCAACAAGGGGTTAGCCATGCGTTGCGGCAAGGCGGTGATGATGATTGCGGTGGCCGGGCTGGCGGTGCCGGCGATGGCGGCACTGGTCGAAAGGAAGACGCCGTACTTCGGATCGCTCCAGGCGAAGGAAGTGCGGATGCGCACGGGGCCGGGGCGTAATTACCCGATCAGCTGGCGCTATGTCCGCCCCGGTCTGCCGGTGAAGGTGATCGAGAATTTCAAGGAAAAGGGCGCGGGCGCCGCGTGGCGCAAGGTCGAGGACCCCGACGGCACCCAGGGCTGGATGCAGGCCAATCTGGTCAGCGATTCGCGGACCGCGATGGTGATGGGCGATATCGCGGAATTGCGCGATTCGCCGCGTTATGCCGGCAAGATCAACTGGCGCGCGGCAAAGGGCGTGGTCGGCCGGATCAGCCGATGCGGCAACGGCTGGTGCTATCTTGACGTGATGGGGCGAGGCGGGTTCGTCGAGATCAGCCACATCTGGGGCGTCGACGCCACCGAAACCATCGAGTGATCGGGCAAGCGATGCGGATCGAGCGCGACGACCTGACGCGGCCCGAGGTCGCCGCGCTGGTCGACTATCACTTGCGCCAGATGCACGCGCATTCCCCCGCCTGCCACGTCTTCGCGCTCGACGCTTCGGGGCTCAGCCATCCCGACGTGACCGTGTGGACGGTCTGGGATGATGACGGCCTGCTCGGCATGGGCGCGATGAAGCGGCTCGATGACCGGCATGGCGAGCTGAAGTCGATGCGCACCGCGCCAAACGCCCTGCGGCGCGGGGTCGCACGCGCCGTGCTCGATCACATGATCGGGGAGGGCAAGGCGCGCGGCTATCGACGGCTCAGCCTGGAAACGGGCCGCACCGCGCCGTTCGAGGCCGCGCACGCGCTGTATCGTGCCGCCGGGTTCGGCGAAACCGGCCCGTTCGCCGATTACAGCGATACCGACTTCAGCCGGTATTTTACGCTCACACTCTGACCGTCATCCCAGCGAAAGCTGGGATCTCGTGCCGTTTCGTACCATCGCTTGAGACCCCAGCTTTCGCTGGGGTGACGGATCAGATCAATTCCACCGCGACCGCGGTCGCCTCGCCGCCGCCGATGCACAAAGACGCCAGCCCGCGCTTGAGCCCGCGTGTCTGGAGCGCCGAGATCAATGTCGTCAGGATTCGTGCGCCGCTCGCGCCGATCGGATGGCCGAGCGCGGTCGCGCCGCCATGGACGTTGATCTTGTCGTGCGGAATGCCGAGGTCGTGCATCGCGATCATCGCGACCACCGCGAACGCTTCGTTGACTTCGAACAGGTCGACATCGGCGACCGTCCACCCGGCCTTATCGAGCGCCTTCCGCATCGCGTTGACCGGGGCGGTGGTGAAGAGGGCCGGCGCGTGCGCGTGTGCGGCCTGGGCCACGATCCGCGCGACCGGCGTCTTGCCGAGCTTGTCGGCGACCGACTGGCGGGTCAGCACCAACGCCGCCGCGCCGTCGGAGATCGACGAGGCGTTGGCCGCGGTGATCGTGCCGTCCTTCGCGAAAGCGGGGCGCAGCGTCGGGATCTTGGCCGGATCGCCCTTGGCCGGCTGTTCGTCGCGCGTGATCGTGTCGGTGCCCTTGCGGCCGACCACCTCCACGGGCACGATCTCGCGGTCGAACGCGCCCGATTTCTGCGCTTCCTGCGCGCGGGTGAGGCTGGCGATCGCGTAATCGTCCTGCGCGGCCCGCGTGAACTGGTATTCCTGCGCGGTGTCCTCGGCGAAGCTGCCCATCAGCTTGCCCGGTTCGTACGCATCCTCCAGCCCGTCGAGATACATATGATCCTTCAGCACGTCGTGCCCGATCCGCGCGCCGCCGCGATGGCGCATCGACAGGTACGGCGCGTTGGTCATGCTTTCCATCCCGCCGACGACGAGCAGGTCGACCGACCCGGCCGCCAGCGCCTCCGCCCCCATGATCGTCGCCTGCATGCCCGATCCGCACATCTTGTTGACCGTCGTCGCCTCGACATGATCGCCGAGGCCGGCATTGATCGCCGCCTGCCGCGCCGGGGCCTGGCCGAGCCCGGCGGGGAGGACGCAGCCCATATAGATGCGCTCGATCGCCTTGGGGTCGACCCCGGCGCGCTCGACCGCGCCCTTGACCGCCGTCGCGCCGAGCTGCGTCGCCGACGCGCCGGTCAGCGAACCCTGGAAGCTCCCCATCGGCGTGCGGGCGTAGGACAGGATGACGATCGGGTCGGCGGTCATGATGAGGCTCCGGGTTGGTTGCGCGCGATGTAGTGGCAGGCCGGCCGCGGCGCAAATCCTGATCGGTCCCCCTCCCTGGAAGGAGGGGCTGGGGGTGGGTGGAAGTAGCGCGATGTCGAATGGCCGGCCCCGGCGATAGCGTCTCGCCAGGCCTCCACCCACCCCCGACCCCTCCCTTCCAGGGAGGGGAGAAGGAGGGTATCGCCCCATGATGCGCGCGGTCTCCTCCCCCGATGCCTGATTGGACATGGCCCGTGGTGCTCGGCGTGCTCGGTGCGATCGTCGGGAGCTTCCTTGCGACCCTGGTGATTCGCTGGCCGCAGGGGCGGTCGGTGATCGGCGGGCGGTCCGCGTGCGACGGCTGCGGGCGGACGTTGCGGGCGTTGGACCTGGTGCCGTTGCTCAGCGCGCTGGCGTCGCGCGGTCGGTGCCGGACGTGCGGGGCGGCGATCGATCCGCGACACTGGCAGATCGAATTGGGCTGCGCGGTGCTGGGCGTCATCAGCGGTGTCGCCGTGCCGGGGCCGGCCGGGGTGGCGGGCGCGGTGTTCGGCTGGCTGCTGCTGACCCTGGCGGCGCTCGATGTCGCGGCGTTCTGGTTGCCCGATGCGTTGACGGGTGCGCTGGCGGTGGCGGGAATCGCGTCGATCGCGGTCGCGCCGCCGGCATGGCCCGACCGCGTGATCGGCGGCGTGGCTGGGTTCGTGTCGCTCTGGCTGATCGCATTCGCCTATCGCCGCCTGCGCGGACGCGAAGGACTGGGCGGCGGCGATCCCAAGTTGTTCGGCGCGATCGGGTTGTGGGTCGGCTGGGCGATGTTGCCGTTCGTGCTGCTGCTCGCCTGTATCGTGGGACTCGGCGCGGCGTTGGCGGCAAGGGTGCGCGGGCAAAAGGTCGCGGCGACCGACTGGGTGCCGTTCGGCGCGCTGCTGGCGATCGCGGCTTACCCGGTGTGGCTGGTCATGATAGCGTTCGGTCCATGAAGAAGCTCGCCCTCATGCTGATCGTCCTGGCCGCCACCCCGGTCATGGCCAGGGACAAGAAGTCCGCGCCGCCACCGCCGGTCGTCGCCAGTGTCGATGGCCTCCCGATCGGCGCGATCCCCCAGCAGGATTTGCCGGCCAGGGGCTGCGCCGCTTATCTGTGGACGCGCGGGCCGAGCCAGGCGCTGATCGCGATGGCGGTGGCCGAGCCTGCGACGATCCGGTTGACGATCGACGGCAAGGTCCAGGATTTCGTCCTGTCGGCGCAGAACGGCGTCGGCGGCTACGGTTTCTCGCGCACCAACGAGTATAAAGGCAGTGACGTCACCGCGACGCTCGACATGACGATCGCCAGCGCAACCAGCCTGCAAGGCGGCGCGCGCATCGACGAGGCGACGTTGCGGATCGAACGGCCCGGGCGCGACGCGATCGTCGTGCCCGCCGGCGGCCTGATCGGGTGCGCGTGACAGGCTCAGGGCGAAGGGGAGGGGTTCGATGTCAGACATGAACAAGACGCTGGAGGCGCACCGCGCCGCGTTCCAGGCCGAACTGCCGGTCTCCGCCGCGACCCGCAAGGATCGGCTGAAGCGCGCCGCCGCGATGATCCGCGATCATGCCGACGCGTTCTGCGATGCGCTGAGCGAGGATTTCGGCCATCGCAGCCGCGAACAGACGATGGTCACCGACATCGCCGCCTCGATCGCGCCGATGAAGCACGCCATCAGTCATCTCGACAAATGGATGCGCCCCGAACGGCGTCCGGTGACGTTCCCGCTCGGGCTGCTCGGCGCGAAGGGCTGGATCGAGTACCAGCCCAAGGGCGTGGTCGGCGTGATCGCGCCGTGGAATTTCCCGGTGCAACTGGTGATGGCGCCGCTTGCCAACATCCTGGCGGCGGGCAATCGCGCGATGGTCAAGTCGAGCGAGTTCACGCCACGGACGGCGGCTCTGTTCGAGGAGGTCTGTCCCGAATATTTCGCCGCCGACGAACTGGCGTTCTTCTCCGGCGGGCCGGAGGTCGGGAAGGCGTTCGCCGAGCTGCCGTTCGATCATTTGATCTTCACCGGTGCGACCGGGATCGGCCGTCACATCCTCCATGCCGCCGCCGACAATCTGACGCCGGTGACGCTCGAACTCGGTGGCAAGTCGCCGGTGATCGTCGGCAAGGGGGCGGACATTGCGCAGGCGACCCAGCGCGTCGCGCTCGGCAAGATGATGAACGCCGGCCAGATCTGCCTCGCGCCTGATTACATGCTGGTGCCCGACGATCAGGAACAGGCGGTGGTCGATGGGCTCAAGGCGGCGGTGTCGACCATGTATCCGACCTTGCTGGCCAACCCAGATTACACCTCGATCGTCAACGATCGTCACCACCAGCGCCTGCAGGACTGGCTGGCGGACGCGACGGCCAAGGGCGCGACGATCGAGACGGTCAATCCGGCCAACGAGGATTTCGCCGCCAGCAACACCCGCAAGATGCCGCTCCATATCGTCCGCGACGCGACCGACGACATGATCGTGATGCAGGAGGAGATATTCGGCCCCATCCTGCCGGTGCGCCGTTACAGCAGCGGCGTCGATGCCGCGATCGCCGAGGTCAACCGCCGCGACCGCCCGCTCGGCCTATATTATTTCGGCAATGACGACACTGAGCGCCGCCGCGTGCTCGACCGCACGATCTCGGGCGGGGTGACGCTCAACGACGTGATCTTCCACATCACCAACGAGGAACTGCCGTTCGGCGGCGTCGGCCCGTCGGGCATGGGCGCATATCACGGGCATGACGGGTTCAGGACGTTCAGCCACGCCAAGGCGGTATATCGCCAGCCCAGGATCAACGTCGCCAAGCTCGCGGGGATCATGCCGCCTTACGGGAAGGCGACGATGGCGAGCGCGCGGCGGCAGATGAAGTGATTTAGCCTGCCGCCGTCTTTTGCTTCTTCGGCATCGCCGCACGCAACGCCGCATTCATGCGTGATTGCCAGCCAGTTCCGCCGGCTTTGAACGCCGCAAGCACGTCGGGATCGATCCGCAGCGATACCTGCACTTTGGCGTCAGCCTTGATACTGCCCGTCGGGCGGCCACGCATTTTCGGAAAGGCGGCGCGGATATGCTCCGGAATTTGGTCGCCGCGCAGCGCGCGTGCGAAATCATCCTTGGTCCATTCCGGATTCTCGTCGTCGAAAACGACAGGGGGCATCTTACCCGACATAACGCCGCAACTCCTTTGCATGGGCGCGTCGCAGGCTGATCGCGCGGATGACGCCGTCCCGATCCGTTCCTGCCAGGCAATACGCAGAACCATCGATCAGCCCGTAAAGCCGAAATCTCGGTTCGGCGTATCGATCGTCTTCAACATAGGCCAACAGTTCGAGATCGCGGGCACGTGCCAGCGAAATGCCATGTTTCGCGATGTTCGCGGCGTCCTTCGCCAGATCGAACTCCACGTCCATCGATTAAAATGTAGATGCAAATAAATGGTTGCGCAAGTGGCTGGCGATCAGGGCACCTCCGCCTTCGGGAACCCCGACCAGACCTCGTCATAATCCTCGTCGAGCGCGCTCGTTTCCAGCGCGTGGTCGGTGCAATGGAACACCCAGCGGCTTTCGATCATGAACGCCATCGTGCCGTCGATCTTGTGCGGCTTGAGCTCGGTCTCGCTCGCGCCCTTCCAGCTTGCCACGTCGGGGCCGTGGCCGCTCATCTGGTTGTGCAGGCTCATCGCGCCGGGACGGAACCCTTCCGCTTTCGCATCGTACGCGCCGTAGAGCAGCCCCATGCACTCGCTCATCGTGTTGCGGTGGAACCAGGGCGGGCGGAACGTGTCTTCGGCGACCATCCAGCGCGGCGGGAAGATCACGAAGTCGGCGTTCGCGGTGCCGGGCACGTCGCTGGGCGAGGTGAGGACGGTGAAGATCGACGGATCGGGATGGTCGAAGCTGATGCTGCCGATCGTGTTGAACCGCGTGAGATCATAGCGGTACGGCGCGTAATTGCCGTGCCACGCGAGGACGTCGAGCGGGCTGCGGCCGAAATTGGTGGTCCACAGCGCGCCTTCGAATTTCTGCACCAGTTCATAATCGCCCTCGACATCCTCGAACCAGGCGACCGGCGTCTCGAAATCGCGCGGATTGGCGAGGCCGTTCGAACCGATCGGGCCGAGGTCGGGCAGGCGGAACGGGCTCCCGTGATTCTCCGCGACATAACCGCGCGCGGGACCGTCGGGCAGGGTGACGCGGAAGCGGACGCCGCGCGGGATGACGGCGACCTGGCCGGGGACGATGTCGATCCGGCCAAGCTCGGTCAGGAGCGTGAGTCCGCCTTGTTCGGGCAGGATCAGCAATTCGCCATCGGCCGAGACGAACGCGCGCCGCTCCATGTCCTTCGCCGCCGAATAGACGTGCATCGCGACGCCCGCCTGGGTGCGCGGGCCGTCGCCGGCGACGACCATCGTCGTCAGGCTGTCGAGCCAGTCGCCGGTCGGCGCGTCGGTCGGCGGTTGCCAGCGCAGCCGGTTGGGGGCGAGCGGCTGCTTCGACAGGCCGGGCGCGAACCGCGGCGCGCCTTCGTAGCGCGTGAAGGCCGGATGCGTGGCGCTGGGGCGCAGGCGGTACATCCAGGTCCGCCGGTTCTCGTGGCGCGGCGCGGTGAAGGCGGTGCCGCTGAGCTGCTCGGCATAGAGCCCGAATGCGGGTTTCTGCGGCGAGTTGCGGCCGATGGGCAGCGCGCCCGCGACGGCCTCGGTCGCGAAGTGATTGCCGAAGCCGGTCATGTAGTCGGACAATGGCTCGCTCCTGAATTCCCTCTCCCTGTGGGAGAGGGAGGGAGCCCGCGTAGCGGGCGGAAGGGTGAGGGCAGGTATCCGTTCCTGCCCGCATCCGGCGCTGCGCGCCACCTTCTCCCGATTGGAGAAGGATTTTTTACGCCTCGACGTTCCCCGGTACGACGCCGCGGCGGATCTGGTCGAGTTCGATGCTCTCGAACAGCGCCTTGAAATTGCCCTCGCCGAAGCCGTCATTGCCCTTGCGCTGGATGATCTCGAAGAAGATCGGGCCGACCATGTTCTCGGTGAAGATCTGCAACAGCAGCCCACCGCCCGTTTCCGGCGCGCCGTCGATCAGGATGTCGCGCTTGCGCATTTCCTCCACGTCGTGGTTGTGGCCGGGCAGGCGCTTGTCGATCAGGTCGAAATAGGTCTGCGGCGTGGTCTGGAACCGGATGCCGTTGGCGCGCAGCCGGTCGACCGTCGTGAAGATGTCGTCGGTCGCCAGCGCGAGGTGCTGGATGCCTTCGCCCTTGTAATCCTTGATGAATTCCTCGATCTGCGAATGTTCGTCCTGGCTCTCGTTCAGGGGGATGCGGATCTTGTCGTCGGGCGCGGTCATCGCCTTGGAGAACAGGCCGGTCGATTGCCCCTCGATGTCGAAATAGCGGATTTCGCGGAAGTTGAAGATGCGCTCGTAATAGTCCGCCCAATAATCCATCCGCCCGCGGTTGAGATTGTGGGTGAGGTGATCGAGCGTGTGCAGGCCGACATTGTGGTCGTCGACGCCCTTGCCGGTCGGCACGAAGTCGGTCTCGTAGATCTTCGACTTCCGGTCGACGAGGTACAGGTTCGCCCCGCCGATTCCCTCGATCGCCGGAATGTCCAGCTCGCCCGGGCCGTGCTCGCCCGTGACCGCGACCGCGCCGCGCTCGACCGCCAGCTTCACCGCCTCGCCGCTGTCGGCGACGCGGAACGCCATCGCGTTGGCGCTCGGCCCGTGGGCGTTGCGGAAACCGGCGACCTGGCCGGCATCGTCCATGTTCAGCAGGAAGTTGATGTCGCCCTGCGCGTAGCGGCGGACGTTCTTCGACTTGTGGTTGCCGACATGGGTGAAGCCCATCTTCTCGAACAGGTCGGCGAGCGCTTCGGGATCGGGCGAGGTGAACTCGACGAACTCGAAGCCGTCCAGGCCCATCGGATTGTCGCCCTTGTTCGTTGTTGGCGTGTCGGTCATTTGGTTGGCTCCGAAGATGGTTTCAGATGAAACTATATCGTGATTGGCGTCGCCCGTCAAAGCCTCAACCCCCGCCGCCCGCGACTTGTTTCAGCATGACGGATCGGTGACATGCCGCTAGCGTCGCGCCGAATGACCGAACTCAAGCTTGATACCTTCCTGCCGTACCGCCTGTCGGTGGTGTCCAACAGCGTGTCCGAAGCGATCGCGACGGCCTATGTGCGCCTGTTCGGGCTCAGGATTCCAGAATGGCGGCTGATCGCGGTCATCGCGGAGCGCGAGCCGATCACGCAGCAGGCGGTCGGGGTGGCGACGCGGATGGACAAGGTGACGGTCAGCCGCGCGGCGCAATCCCTGGTCGAGCGCGGCCTGATCGCGCGCCAGCCCAATGCCGGGGACAAGCGATCGCACCTGCTCTCGCTGACCGGGACGGGGCGCGTGCTGTACGATCAGGTCGCGCCCAAGGCGCTGGAGATGGAGGCCGCGATCTTCGAACAGCTCGACCCGGCGGAGCGCCGCGCTTTGTCGGCGATGCTCGACCGGATCGAGACGGCGACGGCGCGGGTGGCGCCCGATTCCGCCGAATGAACCTGAACCGGAACAAAGCGTTGGCAGTGGCGGAAGGGGGCGATACCACGATCCCCGGCAAAGGGGCTGTCGTGTCGCGTATCGTTCACCATGCTTGTTATGCGATCGCGGCCGGCGCGCTGGTGCCGGGCATGCTGCTCGCGCAGGCCGCGCCCCAGACGGCGCCGGGAAAGCAGGAAGGCAAACCGGTGCCGTTCCCGACGCCGACCAGCGACCCGCAAGGCGACAAGCCGATCGTCACCGACCAGGATTTCAACGCGGCGCTGCCCAAGCTGTCCGACGACATCAATGCCCCGCTCGAACCGATCCCGCAGGATGCGCCGTTCACCCCGCAGACCGCCGACAAGGCGCCCGACAGCGCCACCGCGCCGCCCGTGCCGCCTATAACTCCAGGCGTCGAACCGGGCACGCTGCCCCCGCCGCCCGAACCGCCCGCCGAACTCGCCCAGCCGCTGCCGCCGCTCGACAGCTACAACACGGTGCCGGTGGTCGATGTCGCGGCGACCGACGGCAGGAAGGACGCGCAGATCCGTTACGACACCGTCGTCAACGGGCTCGACGCGGTCGGGCTCGACGATCAGTTCCGCACCTTCTCCGCGCTCAGGAAGGGCGGCGGCAAGGCGGCGAACGTCCCGATGGTCACCGCCCGTGCCCGCGAGGACGAAGCGCTCGCGATCCGGCTGATGAAGAGCAAGGGCTATTACGACGCCAGCGCGGTGTCGGTGATCGAGACGATCCCCAACGATCCGACCCGCGTCCGCGCGGTGGTCAACGCGGTGCCGGGCAATCTCTACAAGCTGGGGACGGTCGCGATCGACGCCTATCCCCCGGCGGCGGACGACATGATTGCCCGAAACCTGCCGTTGCGCACCGGCGACCCGATCGAGGCCGAGCGCATCCAGGGCGCGGAGGCCAATGTCAGCCTGCAACTCGGCCAGACCGGCTATCCGTTCGCGCGGCTGGGCACGCGCGACATCCTGCTCGATGAAGCGAATTTCACCGGCGACTATACGCTGCCGGTCGATACGGGGCCGCGATCGAGTTTTGGCGACATCACGACGACGGGCAGGCTCGCGTTCAGCGCCGACCACATCCGCGTCCTGCGCCGGTTCAAGACGGGCCAGCTCTACGACACGCGCGGCATCGACGATTTGCGCAAGGCATTGGTCGCGACCGGCCTGTACTCGACCGTCACGGTCGAGCCGGTCGATACCGGCCGCGACGCACCCGACGGCACGCGGATCGTCGACATCGCGGTGACCCAGCGCGTCGGCAGGACGCGGTCGATCGCCGCGACCGGGGGCTACAGCACGGGGCAGGGGCTGCGGGCCGATGCGACCTATACCATGCGCAATGCCTTCCCGCCCGAAGGCGCGCTGATCTTCACCGCGGTCGGCGGCACGCAGGAACAGGGCGCGGGCGTCACCTTCCGCCGCTCCAACTGGCGCCAGCGCGACCGCACGCTGAGCTTCGGGCTGGCGGCGGGGCGCAACAATTACGACGCGTTCAACGCCGTGTCGCTGTCGCTCAACGGCCGCGTGTCGTACGATTCGACGCCGATCTGGCAGAAGAAATTCACTTATTATTACGGCTTCGAGCTGACCGGCACCAACGAGGACGTCTACGATTTCAGCCTCGGCAAGCGGAAGCGCGGCAGCTATTTCATCGGCGCGTTGCCGGTGATGGGCCAGATCGACACGTCGGACGACCTGCTCAACCCGACCAGGGGCTATCGCGTCAAACTGTCGCTCAGCCCCGAAACCTCGGTGCGCGGCGCGGCGCGGCCCTATCTGCGCGCGCTGGCCGAGGCGAGCGCTTATTATCCGGTGATGGACGGCCTGGTGCTCGCTGGCCGCGTCCGCGTCGGGTCGATCCAGAACATCGCGCGCGACGACCTCGCGCCGTCGCGGCGTTATTATGGCGGCGGCGGCGGGTCGGTGCGCGGCTACGGTTATCAGCGGCTCGGCCCGTTCGACCCCAACGGCGATCCGGTCGGCGGGCGATCGCTGAACGAATTCGCGATCGAGGCGCGCTACCGTTTCGGCAATTTCGGCATCGTGCCGTTCCTCGACGGCGGCAATTCGTACGAATCGAGCACGCCCAAGTTCAACGACCTGCGTTTCGGCGCCGGCATCGGCGGGCGGTTCTACACCAATTTCGGGCCGATCCGCGTCGACGTCGCGACCCCGCTCAACCGGCGCAAGGGCGACAGCCGGATCGCGCTCTACATCTCGATCGGCCAGGCGTTCTGATGGCGGAGGCGACCGCGCCCGACGACGTGCCGGAGACGGCAGTTACGCCGCGACGGCCGTTGTGGCGGGCGGTCGCGCGCTGGATCGCGATCGTCCTCGCCGGCATCGTGGCGCTGTTGCTGCTGGTCTATGTCCTGCTCGACACTTCGCTCGGGCATCGCTTCATCGTGTCGCGGCTCGCCGCCTATACGACCGAGACCGGGGTCAACATCAAGGTCGGGCGGATCAAGGGATCGATCTACGGCCGGATGGAACTGGTCGACCTGCGCGTCAGCGACACGAAGAGCGTGTTCCTGACCGCGCCGTCGGCGGTGATCGACTGGCGCCCGTTCCAATTCTTCTGGAACCATATCGACGTCGCTTCGATGGAAGCGCCGCTCGTCACGATGACGCGGTCCCCGGTGCTCAAGCCCAGCGACCCCAACGCGCCGTTGCTGCCCGACATCGATATCGACATCGGCCGGCTGAAGGTCGGGCGGCTGGTGCTGGCGAAGGACGTCACCGGCCAGCCGCATCTGGTGCGGCTCGACGGCTCCGCGCATATCGCCAGCGGCCGCGCGCAGCTCGTCGCCAATGCCGATGCGCTGAAGGGGCCGGGAATCGCCGGCGGCGACAAATTGCGGCTGACGCTGGACGCCGTGCCCGCCGCCAACCGGCTGGCGATCAAGGTCGCGCTCGATGCGCCGGGCGACGGCGTCGTCGCGGCGATGAGCGGGACGAAGGCGCCGCTGACGATCCGCGTCGACGGCAAGGGTGACTGGACGTCGTGGACCGGCAGGGGGCTGGCGACGTTGGGCGGACAGAATTTCGCCAATCTCGATCTCGGCGCGGCGAACGGCACCTTCACGATCCGCGGCCTCACGCATCCCGGCCTCTACATGGCCGGCCCGGTCGAGCGGTTGACCGCCGGCGGGATGACGGTCGACATCTCCTCCACGCTCGACAAGCGCAAGGCGACGACGCGGATGACGCTGACGTCGAGCGCGCTGGCGGTTGCCGCCAACGGGCTGGTCGATCTCGGCGAGAACAGGTTCGGCAATGTCGCCATGGATGCGCGGCTGCTGACGCCGGGCGCGATCCTGCCCAACCTCGCGGGCCGCGACGTGATGGCGCATCTCGCGCTCGACGGGCCGTTCGCGACCCCCATGATCGGCTACAACATCAGCGCGGCGGCTTTGTCGTTCAACGGCACCGGGGTCGAGGGGCTGACGGCATCGGGCAAGGCGACGGTCGACGCCGATCACGTCATGGTCCCGGTCAATGCGCGGGTGCGGCGCGTGACGGGCGTCAACGCGGCGGCGGGCGGCCTGCTGACCAATGTCGGCGCGGTCGGCGACTTCGCCTATTCCAACGGCAAATTGCTGTCCGACAACCTCAAGCTCAAATCCGACCGGATCGACGCCACCGCGATCGTCGTCGCCGACTTGCCGAGCGGGCATTATACCGGCGCGCTCAAGGGCCGGGTCAACGATTACACGATCGACGGGATCGGCATCGTCGACCTGACCACCGACGCGAAGCTGGTGAGCGTCCCGTCGGGCGGGTTCGGCATAAAGGGCCATGTCGTCGCGCGGACCAAACGCATCTTCAACGGCAGCGCGGCCGATTTCCTGGGCGGCAACGCCCTGGTGTCGAGCGATGTCGGTTATGACACCAACGGCCTGATCACGTTCGACAATGTCAAGCTCAGCGCCCCGCAATTCACCATGTATCGCGGCGCGGGACGTTATGCGCCCGACGGCCGGATATCGTTCGACGGCGATGGCCTGTCGAAGGCTTACGGCCCGGTCAGCGCGCAAGTGACCGGCACGGCGAGCGCGCCCGTCATCGTGATCCGCGCGCCACGTCCCGGCGTTGGCGTCGGGCTGTCCGGCCTCGAAGCGACGATCCGTGGCCAGGGCGACGGCTATGCCGTGATTGCAAAGGGCGACACGACCTATGGCCCGTTCGGCGCGGACCTGCTGATCCGCACCGGCAAGGTGCTGACGGTCCAGGTCAACCAGGGCACGCGGTTCGCCGGGATCGACCTGCTCGGCACGCTGGAACAGACCACCGCCGGGCCGTTCGCCGGGCGGCTGCAATTCGCCGGGTCGGGCGTCAACGGCGTGGCAACGCTGGCGGCGGAAGGCGACGTCCAGCGCGCCGATTTCGACGCCCGCGCCTTCAACGCGAAGATTCCCGGCGCGATCGACTTCACGATCGGCCGCGCATTGGCGAAGGGGACGATCATCCTCTACCCAAGCGGCCCGCGCGTGCTCGCCGACGTCCAGCTCGCCAACCTGCGGTACGGCGGCACGATGCTGTCGGTCGCGCGCGCGAAGATCGATTACGCCAATCAGGCCGGCACGGTACAGGCGCTCGCCAACGGGTCGAGCGGCGTGCCGTTCACGATGGGCCTCAGCGCGCAGTTGCAGCCCAAGCTCTGGCTGGTGGCGTTGCAGGGCAGGGCCAACGGCATCGCGTTCCGCACCCCGCGCCCGGCGCGGATCGAGCCGCTCGACGGCGAATACAAATTGCAGCCGACCCGGATCGAGTTCGACAAGGGCAGCGCGCGGATCGCCGGCAGCTATGGCGCGAACACGACGCTCCAGGCGCGGCTCGACAAGCTCGATCTGTCGGTCGCCAACGCGCTTGTCCCCGGCCTCAATATCGACGGCGTCGCGACCGGCAGCATCGATTATGTCCAGCCGGCCGACGCGGAGGTGCCCGACATCGACACCCGCATGACGATCACCGGCTTCACCCGGTCGAGCGCGGAGATCGTGTCGCAACCCGTCGATATCACGTTGCTCGGGCGCCTGACCGCGGCGGGCGGCGAGGCCCGTGCGCTGATCAAGCGCGGTACGACCACAGTCGGCCGGATGCAGGCAAACCTCGCACCGCTGGGGGCGGGCGCGAGCTGGTCCGAACGGCTGATGTCGGCGCCGCTGACCGGCGGCATCCGCTATAACGGCCCGGCGGGCGTGCTGTTCTCGCTGACCGGGCTCGCCAACCAGCAGGCGTCGGGCGGGGTCGCGGTCGCCGCCGATTTCGGCGGGCGGCTCGGCGCGCCGCAACTGAACGGCATCCTGCGCGCCGACAACCTGACCTATATCAACACCGCCTATGGCACCAAGCTGACCAATATGCAGCTCGCCGGGCGCTTCACCAGCGACCGGCTGGAGATCACCAGGCTCGACGCCAAGGCCGGCGAGGGCAGTGTCAGCGCGCATGGCTGGATCGGGCTCGCCGCCGACGCCGGCTTCCCGATGCAGCTCGACGCGACGTTGCAGAACGCGACACTCGCCGACAGCGATTCGCTGGCGGGCACCGCGACCGGCACGATCAGCGTCACCAACGCCAAGGGCGGCGGGCTGATCAAGGGCGACCTGCGCATCCCCGACGCGCGTTATGAAGTCGTCTATCAGGGCCAGGCCGAAGTGCCCGAACTGGCCGGCGTGCGGCGCAAGTCGGACCCGGCGCCGGGCCACGCGATCCCGCCGCCGCCGAGCAACTTCAAGCTCGACCTGCGCATCCGCGCCGCGAACCAGTTGTTCGTCAGCGGCATGGGACTCGAATCCGAATGGTCGCTCAACATGCGGGTCGGCGGCACGTCGGCCGCGCCGGTCGTGTCGGGCGCGGCGGAGATCGTGCGCGGCACGTACAATTTCGCCGGCAAGCGTTTCGACATCGATCGCGGCACGGTGCGCTTCGCCGGCGGGCCGCTGTCGGACCCCGATATCGACATCTCCGCGACGACCGACACCAACGGCATCACCGCGGTCATCAACATCGGCGGCACCGGCCAGCGCCCGCAGGTGACCTTCACCTCGACCCCGACCCTGCCGCAGGATGAAGTGCTCAGCCGGTTGCTGTTCGGGACCAACCCGGAAAACCTGTCGGCGGTCGAGGCGCTGCAACTGGCGGCGGCGCTCAATTCGCTGCGCGGCGGGGGCGGGGGGCTCAACCCGCTCGGCAAGCTGCGCGGCTCGCTCGGCATCGACCGGCTGCGCATCCTCGGCGCCGACGAGGCCGGCGGCCGCGGCACCGCCCTCGCCGCGGGCAAGTACATCACCCGCAACATCTATATCGAGATCATCACCGACGCCCGAGGCTTCACCGCCACGCAGCTGGAAATCTCGCTGACCAAGAGCCTCAGCATCCTGTCGCAGATGAGTTCGTTCGGCGGATCGGGCGCGAGCGTGAAGTACCAGAAGAACTTCTGATATCCTCTCGCCCCTCCCCTTCAGGGGCAGGTTTTGACCGAGGTAGACATTTGCTGACCGTAGAGGTTTAGGAAGCCCCCACAGGTGCGGAGGCGAAGGCCCGGCAGGTTTGTCGGGCCTTTCTGCTATGCGGCCCGGACGTGGAGCTACCGGAACAGCCCATCAAACAGGAGAGCGCCGCCTGCATTGAGCGAGCGGGTGGCAGCGCCTTTGCAATGCGATGGTTGCCAGCGTTGTGCCCTGCGGACGAGCGGCCCGCCTACGCCAGACTCTTGGCGGTCGCTCCGGCGGGCCGCTCGTCCGCTCCATCGTCGCGCTTGCGGCAGCGAAAAGAAATGCTCACAATACCCAGATGTTTGCATAGTGGCCGCATGTTGGCGGCGCGATCAATGTCGAAACCCATGCGCTTCTCCGGTGCTTTCCCGCGCATCGGGCGGTGTGGAATGTGCGTCAGATCGGCGCGAATCCGGCGGCCGCTTTGCAGATCGGCGGTCGAAATTATGCGCCTTCGGCGGCGAACTTCCTTGCAGTGTCCATGCAGAAAATCGACGCGTTCAGTGCGAAATCGAAAATCGGCGGTTTGGGTGAAAAGGGGCGGATTTTAGGAGGGCAAGATAAAGGAAACCGGCACTCCGTTGACGCGGTTTCGGGGCAAGCCCTTGTCTGCACACAGTTTTGGGGCGACGCTGGCGGCACCGTGGTTTTCGAGGTGACGTGCCGCCCCTTCGCGCAAAGCCTTGGCTTCGCGGGTTTTTGACCGGCACCATAGCCGCCGATTGCCAGATTTTTGATAGTTTTGCCAGCGTTGCTCAAGCGGCAACGCCCGCTAAGGATGCCCTCGCCCGTGCGCCCGTTTCGATGTGCCGAAGGTGGTCGTTCGCCAATGTGCAAGACCGTGCCATCCACCAGATGAATGCAACGGCGTTGACTCTGATTAGGCACCTTATTATATGTCGCCGTATGAGGATGCTTGAACAGAAACACCTTGCCTTGTTGGAGGAAGCCGAGCGCCGGGCCGTCGCTGACACGGACAACATGCGCGCGTGCTTCGAGATGCTGGCGCTTGCCGGAGCGATCGACAGGGATTGCGCAACCCGACTTGCGCCGCTCCGGCTCTCCGAAGGCAAGTTCGTGCTTCTGTTTCTCCTGCACGGTCAGCCTGACGGGTTGTCACCTTACGAACTGGCCGAAAGGGCGGGTGTGACGCGCGCCACGATCACCGGGCTTCTCGATGGCCTTGAGCGTGATGGTTTCGTTACGCGCCGAACCGGCCTCGATGATCGGCGGAAAATCGCTGTCGTGCTGACCGAAGCGGGACGCAAGACGGCGCGCGATCTGCTCGATGGCCATAGCGCATGGATCGCCTCCCTTTTCGCAGGGTTTACCGCCAACGAGCGCCAGACCTTCCATGCCCTCCTTCGCCGCATCTGGCGAAATCTCGATGCTGGCGAAGGACCACAGGCCAGACAGGAGGTGCAGCCATGAGCCGGGGCGGCGTCCAGAGCATAGCGGCGGAACGTCTGGCGCAGCTAAATGCTGGCGTGGCGGCGGCGACGTTGACCGAATGCCTTGCGGTCGATTTTGCCGCGCTCATGGGCAATGTCCTGCCGGAGATCGACGACGATGCGCTGACCGAAATGCGGCAGGCCGCATCACTCGGCATTTCCCGGCGTATGCCGAAGCACGAACCCGCTGCGCGGGAGTGGCGCTGGCGGTGAGGTAGCGGCAGGAACGCGGATGTCGCGCCTGGATTGAGCGGTGCCCGTAGCGGGCAGAGCATCTCGGCTCCTTCAACGAG